>ERZ773009.123-NODE-123-length-54703-cov-19.382045_pt1 | contig 54703 bp, 75 predicted proteins | sample MGYA00580663_ERZ773009 | MGnify/ENA primary metagenome ERZ773009 (study PRJEB29015, sample SAMEA2737969) | human oral metagenome | biome: human oral; feature: human-associated habitat; material: dental | place: China | collected 2026 ... | reverse complement strand
CCGAAAAACTGCGTTACCACCGCATCATCATCATGACCGATGCCGACGTGGACGGTGCGCACATCCGCACCCTGCTCCTGACCTTCTTCTACCGCCAAATGCCCGAGCTGGTCGAGCGCGGCTACATCTACATCGCCCAGCCGCCGCTCTACAAAGCCAAATACGGCAAGCAGGAGCGTTACCTCAAAGACGAACTGGAAAAAGACCAATGGCTGCTCGGCCTCGCCTTGGAAAAAGCCAAAATCGTTTCAGACGGCCGCACCATCGAAGGCGCAGAGCTTGCCGACACCGCCAAACAATTCCTGTTGGCGAAAACCGTTATCGAACAGGAAAGCCGCTTCGTGGACGAACTCGTCCTACGCGCCATGCTGCACGCGTCGCCCATCGATTTGACGTCGTCTGAAAACGCCGATAAAGCCGTTGCCGAACTTTCCGGTCTGCTCGACGAAAAAGAAGTCGCCCTCGAACGCATCGAAGGACACGAAGGCAACCGCTTCATCAAAATTACCCGTAAGCTGCACGGCAACGTCATGGTCAGCTACATCGAACCCAAGTTCCTCAACAGCAAGGCCTACCAAACCCTCACCCAAACCGCCGCCGCGCTCAAAGGCTTGGTCGGCGAGGGCGCCAAGCTTTATAAAGGCGAGAACGAGTACGACGTGGACAGCTTTGAAACCGCGCTGAACATCCTGCTCCAAAACGCCCAAAAAGGCATGTCCATTCAGCGATACAAAGGTTTGGGCGAGATGAACCCCGAACAGCTCTGGGAAACCACGATGGATCCCGCCGTGCGCCGTTTGTTGAAAGTGCGCATCGAAGATGCCATCGCCGCCGACGAAGTGTTCGTTACCCTGATGGGCGACGAAGTCGAACCGCGCCGCGCCTTCATCGAAAACAATGCCTTGATTGCGCAAAATATCGACGCTTGATAGGGGGTGAAGCATGAAAAGGTCGTCTGAAAATGGGGATTTCCGGTTTTCAGACGACCTTTTTGATTGGTGGGAACCAAGACAGATAAAACAAATACGGCGGATTCATTTATTTTTTGATACGACACCTGCCGTCTCCCTGTACGGACAGAGATAGGCATTTCAGACGACCTTCAAACAGGCTTAGCTACAATACCGTAAGGGCAAATCAAGACCCAACGAATTCTTTTCATTCCAATGTCTTGTCGGTTTTACCAACCCGCCCTGCTCCACCCGTAAGCCGAAAATTCCTGCCCGACACCCATAACAAAAAATAAATCCTGTTGCAATATCATAAATTACGGTAAATTTACAAAGGAAAACACTTACCCTCCAACTATCAAGGAGTAAGCCATGCGTTTGATTATCGCCGCCCCTGCCAACGGGACAACATTAAAAGACGCGCTCAAGGCGCATTTGCAAAACGATCCGCGAATTGACAGCCTAACCGATTTATCCTCGCCGAATGGCACCTATCCGCAGCTTTCATTTGCTGCGGCGCAAGAAGTAGCGGCAGGGCGAGCCGACCGCGCTATTTTAATTTGCGGTACAGGAATCGGTACGGCGATTGCAGCCAATAAAGTCCGCGGCATACGGGCAGCAACGGCGCATGATTTAATCACTTTGCGCGGTTCTGTAGAAAACTACGATGCGCAGGTATTGTGCATGGGGCAAAACGTCATCGCTACCCCTGCTGCATGGGCATTGGTGGATATTTGGCTGGATTTGCGCCACGACACGGGTAGCGGATACGCACCGAAAGTCGGCGAAATCGAAGCCTACGAATGCGGTAAATAGTACGGTTTTTGCAAAAGGTTAGTCTAGACTCTCCATTCCCGCTCCGCTTGTATGAGGATGGCCCATCGCAGCATGAGCTTTACCCGCAGATTATTTTTGAGGTGAGGTCGCCTGAAATTCCCTCCTACCGCCGTCATTCCCGCGCAGGCGGGAATCTAGAAATTTGAAGTTGCGGCATCCTTGAAATCTTCCCAAAATACCGAGGCCTGGATTCCCGCCTGCGCGGGAATGACAAAATTGCAGCCCTCTTGTTTTGATCTGCCATATTTCGCGGGCAAAGCCCACGCTACGGTTGCCTGCCTGAAAGTTTGCAGCCTGGGCTTTTCCCATGGATTAAGTTTTATCCAAAAAACGGTCGTCTGAAAAGCCTGCGTACACAGGGATTCAGACGACCTTTTATTTAACGGATTAAAATAAACAGGATATTTTCAACAGCTACTTCCGTGCAGAGAGAAGCAAAAATGGCAGCATGGACGGAGCTTTTTGCCAGACATAAATGAGAACCGGCCTGCAATCGACATACTACGTATCCCGCATTTTATCCAAACAGACAAAAAGAGCCTGCATAAAGCAGGCTCTTTATTTAGACTAACCGTATCAGATTAGAATTTGTGACGCAGACCAACTGTACCAGCAGTTTTCTCGTATTTGTTGTCGCCTTTGCCTTCTCTCAACCAACCGGCAGAAATCAGGGCAGAAGTGCGTTTAGAGAAGTCGTAGTCAGCACCGACGATTACTTGGTTGTATTGGCTGTTAGCTTGTTTCTCACCGTTTTCTTTAGCTTTGAAGCCGTGAGCATAAGAAACGCGAGGCATTACGTTACCCATACGGTAGCCACCAGTTACAGCAACTTCAGTACGTTCGTTTTTCTTAGCATTAGCTTTGTCAGCTTTGAAACCTTCGTATTGACCTGCAACAGAAACCAATACATTGTTTGCATCGTAACCAGCTACCAAACGGTGTACTTGGTGATCTTTATAAGTATCAGCAGCCAAAGTAGTATTTCTGTTGAACGAATTCAAGTAATCTTTGTCCAGAACAGAATGTTTAGCAAAAGAACCAGCATAGCGACCGAAGAAGCCGGCATTCTCATAGTTCAGACCCAAACCGTAAGAGTCACGGCTTTTCACATCGTGAGTATACTTGTCATCAGGATTAGCATTGTCACGTGGTTGGTATTGTACGCTTGCGCTGAAACCGGACAATACAGGTGAATCGTAGCGTGCAGACACTTTACGATCTTCTACACGTTCGAGTTTGCCTAATGCCAAAACATCTGAGTTTGCTTCGCTGGCTTCCCAAGGATCGATGCTGTCGCTGCTGTCTTTCAGAGGAGTATTGAGTTTACCTGCACGGATTTTACCGAAGCCGCCTTCCAAACCGATGAAGGACTCGCGAGTTCCCCAACCTTTGTCAGTACCGGCAACAGAAGTATTTTGCTCTACTTGCCAAATAGCGTTCAGGTTGTTGCTCAGGTGCTCATGGCCTTTGAAACCGATGCGTGAACCGTAGTCAGCAATTTCAGTAGCAGTTTTGGTTGTATCCTTGGTAGTTACACCGTTAACTGTAGTTTTTTCTTTAACTCGGGAAATGTCAACACCGGCTTTAACTTGACCGTACAAGGTAACGTCAGCCATAGCTGCAACAGGCAGAGCTGCCAGAGTCAGAGCAATCAGAGATTTTTTCATTGCTGTATTCCTTTTTCTATCGTGAAGAAATAACTTAAGCAGACCCGGACAGAGTCCGCTTAGGCTTTACATTATCGCTGGAATCAGCGATTCCATGACTCTTACTATAATTGTTCCTTTCTAAAAAAACAAACTTTATTCACTTCCCCTTCTTCCCCCCTTACGCCACACCACCCTGTCAACAACATAAGATTCTAAATATTTCCTTTATAAATCATATGGTAATACCGATTTTCCTATTATTTGCATTTTTACAACACAGATTTCCCGAACGGTAGTTTTTTAGGACTGGCTGTTGTTTTTTGGCTAATTCAGGCAAGCGAGGAAACTGGAAACATCGTTCAGGTATTCATGCCTGCTTGATCCTGATAGGGCTTGCCGGGCATAAATATCTCCTGATCTGAGGTGGCTCTTATTCCAGCTCCGTAGTACAGGCTTTATCTGTGGGTTGGTTTATCGAAAAGAGAAAGGGTCGTCTGAAAAGAATGCGTACAGATTTCAAACAATTTTTTATAGTGTATGAAAATAAAAATGTATGAAAATAAAAACAGGATATTTCAAATCTTCATTCCTGATTCGAAAGAAATATAAAAGCTTGAGTACGGTAATTTTTGAATATTTCTAAAAATCAATGCTTGGATTCCTGTTGGCGCGGGAATAGCCAGGCCTTTCTTTATTGAAGGGGAAAATAAGGCTTGACAGTATTTCAGACGACCTCACAGCCATTCGGGCATTTCGGGACGGATGATGCCAAACTCGGGCGGATAATCCACGCCGGTTAAGTACAATCCGTCAGGCATAAAGGTCGGCGGGGCTTTGAGGCGGCTGCGTTCTCCAATTAAGGTTTGAAATCCGGAAACACTAAGCCTGCCGCTGCCGACATAAACCAATGCGCCCATAATATTACGCACCATATGGTGCAGAAAGGCATTGCCGTGCAAATCCAGTTTGAGGAATTGCGGTGTACCGCTGATTTTTGCCCTGTATAGGGTTTTGATGGGGGATTTTGCTTGGCATTCGGCAGCGCGAAAGCTGGAGAAATCATGTTCGCCTTCTAATAATAAGGCCGCCTGCTGCATTTTGTCAGGATCGAGCTTGAGATGCGTCCACCCTACCCTGCCTTGCAATATCGGGGAACGGACAGGAGATGATTCTAAAAGGTAACGATACCTTCTACCGTATGCGTCAAAGCGGGCGTGAAAATGGGAGGCCACTTGCTGTGCGAACAATACAGACACACCTTCGGGAAGATGGGCATTGACGCCCCGCACCCATGCCTGCTCGGGACGGACTACTGTGGTATCGAAATGGACGACTTGTGCAGTGGCGTGTACGCCTGTGTCGGTACGCCCGGCAACTATGGTTCGGATGTTTTCACTCGCAATTTGACTGAGTGCATATTCTAAGGTCGTCTGAACAGTAGGCAAGTCGCCAGCTTGTTTTTGCCAGCCGTAAAATCGGCTGCCATCATAAGACAGGATTAATGCCCAACGGCAAACTACGGGCTGCTTTGAAGAAGGAAACATCATAATCGGTGAAGGCTCGATATTCGAACAAAATCATACGAAAATTGCTTATCCGACAGTATAGCAATAAAAAAGATGCCGCTTTTAGAAACGGCATCTTTATTTTTCTTTCCCCAAAGGGATTGTCAGATTAATCAGCCTAACTCTGCCAACAAGGCTTTGGTTTTATCCAAGATATCGCCGGTAGCCTCTTCCATCAGCTCTTGCAAAGTTTCACGGGCTGCACCAGGGTCTCCAATTTCGACATACATTTTTGCCAATTCGTATTTGGCTTCTAAAGGAGCGGTCATTCCGACGGATTCGGAAATAAAGCCTGAGTCAAATGCCGACTTGCTTACTTCTTCATCAACTGTTAGGTTTTCCCATTCGATGGTCTCTTCTACTCCGTTACCTTGGGAATCAGCCAATCCGAAATCTTCGTCGCTTTCTTGGAAGGTAATGCCTTCATCTTGTTTGATTTCAAAAGGCTCTTCGGCTACGGCTTCATCGGCTGAGGTATCAACGGAAGCAAACTCTAAAGCCTCGTCCCCATTTAATTTTTCAGACGATGTTTGCTCAGATGTTGTGAACTCAGGCAGCGGCTCGATAGGCTGGGATTCGGTTTTTTCCGAGAAGAAGTCCCATCCTTCTTCTGCTTCTTCAAAGTCTTTGACATTTTCTGCGCCAACAGTCTGCTCCTGCTGTTGAACCTCAGAAGCGTCGGAGGCTTCGTAGTCAAACTCCAAATCAGAAACTTCTTCCGCAACGGCGGATTCGGTATAAGAATACTCTTCCTCACCTACTGAGGCATCCGCCTCTTTGGTTTCTTCACTAGCGTCATGGAAAGACGTGTCAAAGTTTGATTGGACCTCATCAAATTGCTGAATATGGGCTGTATTATCAGGCTCTTCTACTGATTCCTCTTGATGTCTGCTTTCTATAACTACTGAAACCGGTTGATACGGATTCTCCGGCTCGGGCTCATAGACGCTTTCTGTCGATTCAACTGAGTCCCAATCCAAATCACGGCGTTTTTCCGTTTCCTCATCCACGGTAACTGCGCTGGATACGATGCCGACGTGCTTATCGTCAATATCATCGATATTGATATTGATCTCATCTTCAGCGGCTTCTTTGGCTGCATTGGGCTGTACAAAGAAAGCTTCGTCGTCAAAATCATCCTCGATAGACAGTCCGTCAGACTCTTCTGCCGGAACAACTTTCGCTTGAACAAACTGTTCGGGCTTCGCCTCGTCGGCTATCACGGTTTCTGCAAAACTAATGTCATCATCTTCTTCGTCATATCCTGCAGAAGGAACAGGTACGACAGGCGCGACAGCAGCTGCTTTTCGTTTGCCCAAAGCTTTCAGTAACAGCAACAATGCCAACAGCGCACCGCCGCCGATTAACAGCCAGCGCCATAATCCGCCATCTTCAGACGACTCTTCTACTGCTTCACTTTGAGCAGCGGAATTTTGCTGAGCAGCCAAAGCTTCTTCAACTTGGGCTTCCGGCGTAGATTTTGCTGTTTCACTTGCAGCGGTTTGTTCTGCGATGCCGGGTTGTAATACTTCCTCAGTGCCTACGGATGAAGCAGCTTGTTCTTGTGTTGCACCCTGTGGAGCGGAAGCGGTTACTTGCGCTGGTTGTTGTTCAAGCTTGGCTTCTTTGTTTGATTTAGCCTCTTCGCCAGCCTTATTTTCACCTGCCTTATTTTCCGCAGATGCATTAGTTTTGGCAGCTTCTGATTTTTCAGACGATGCTTTAGATGCTGATGCGGTCTGCGACTGCTGTTTATCAGACACAAGAGGCTTCTCGGTGGCCTGTTTGGCGGCTGCCTGTTTCATATCGAACTGGGTCGGGATATTCAATACTTTGCCAGCCAACATATGGTCGGCATTTTTATTGATGAACACACTAGGGTTGGCTTTTACCAATGCCTGTATTGCCTGCTCGACCGTCATACCCTGAGGACGGATACGGGTCGCAATTTCAGTCAGGGTTTCACCCTGTTTGACCAAATGTCGTTTGCCATAACGCGGCTCGCCCTGTACAGAAGAGGTTGCATTTTGCGTCTGTTTAGGCTGTGTTTGGGCATTTTTTGTTTTTTTATTGTCGATTCCTTCTTTACGCGTATTATTCGCAACATCTGCAGATGCATTTCCACTACGCAGCGCGCGGTTAATCCGTTCGCGCGCGGCTTGACGGTCTATCTGCTGGGAAGCATATGCGGGAGGCGGCTCCTGACGAACGCGGGGCGTACTGTCGCCCTTGACCGAGTAATCAGCCGGATCGATGATTGCGGTATATTCTCGAGATTGAGAGCCGGTACTGACTTGGAAAATCAGCACAGGGTCTTTGATGGCTTTAGCCGAACGGATATTGATGACGGCACGATCGCCCGCTCTGTGGACGCTGGTTCTGAGGTTGGCATTGGATACGGAAGCTTTACCGCCGTTAAACAATGCCTGTGCTTCTTCTCCAGTTACGGTGATGTTGCCGGAAAATGGCTCACCCAAATGCGATTGAACATTTAAACCGCCCAATCCTGCGTTTGCACCCACCGAAACCGCCAAGGCAACGGAGGCTGCGATAAGTTTGATTTTGTAATGTTTTTTCAAAACTTGTCCCCTATGAAATGAATCCTGCAGTACTGCCGAGTACTTAACCGTCTATTACGATATATTACGTTATGATATAGTCTAAGTCCCTAATCTGCCAAGTAACACTGTCATTTATGTTATCAAAAATGTCATAAACCGTTACTGTTTGCATCGGTGTGTTTCTTTTTTGCAAATCTATCGGGAACTTATTTTATCATTCCGTTTGCATTTTTAAAACCCTACAACAAACTGATGGCATATCAAACAAACCAAAGTTTCAGATTTGCGGTAATGCAAAAAACCGCAGCTGCCTGTATGATTGCCGTTTGATTGTTTGGTTTCCTCATTTTTGTTTTTTATATATGAAAATTCTGAGTGATTTATTGGCGGTAATTTTGTTTTTTCTGACTTATACGGTTACGAAAGACATGATTGCCGCGACAGCCGTAGCTTTGGTAGTCGGTGTTTTGCAGGCGGCCTTTACCTATTGGAAATTTAAAAAGCTGGATACGATGCAGTGGGTCGGATTGGTTTTAATCGTGGTATTCGGCGGGGCGACCATCCTGCTGAAAGATCCGCGATTCATCATGTGGAAACCGACCGTATTGTTTTGGATAGGTGCACTGGTCTTGCTTTTCAGCCACCTTGCCGGAAAAAACGGACTTAAGGCTACAATGGGCAAGGAACTCGAATTGTCCGATACCGTCTGGAATAATCTGACCTATGCTTGGATAGCGTTTCTCGTATTTATGGGCATAGCCAACTGGTTTGTATTCACTCATTTTGAAAGTCATTGGGTGAATTACAAGATGTTCGGTTCGACCGGACTGATGTTCGCTTTCTTTATCGCTCAAGGTATTTATTTGGGCAAACATTTACCAAAGGAGAATTAAGCAATGGAATATTATATGCTTTTGGCCACTGATGCAGACGACGTACATGAAGCCCGTATGGCTGCACGTCCCGATCATCTGAAACGTTTGGAAGCCCTGCAAGCCGAAGGGCGCCTTTTGACAGCCGGACCGAATCCTCTGCCCGACAATCCCGAACGCGTCTCCGGCAGCCTTATCATCGCCCAATTCGCATCGCTTGACGAAGCCCAAGAATGGGCGGAACAAGATCCTTATGTCGCTGCGGGCGTATATGAGGAAGTTTTAATTAAGCCCTACAAAGCTGTTTTTAAATAATGGATATGCGTTCAGCAATAGAAGGTCGCCTGAAAACTCTAAATCCTCAGATATTCGAGTTTCAAGACGACAGCCATTTGCACAAAGGACACGCGGGTAATAAAGGCGGGGGGCATTATGCTGTAACCGTCGTCAGCGAGGCTTTTACCGGGATGAAACGTATCGAACGCCAACGCATGGTTCAAAACCTGCTCCAAGACCTGTTTGCCGGCGGTTTCATCCATGCCTTAAGCATTAAGGCGGCAACGCCCGACGAATATTTCCATTGAATTATCCGTAGTGTTTCAAATTAAAGAGAAGATTATGAGAAAAACCCATTTTACAGCCGCATTGGTTATGGCCGCCCTATCCTGCAGCCTGTTTGCCCAAACTTTGGTTACCGTCAACGGACAAACCATCGACAGCAGCGTGATTGACGGACAAGTTGCCGCCTTGCGTGCTGAAAACAAACAAATCCAGGATTCTCCACAACTGCGACAAGAGCTGGCCAACCGCCAAATTATCAGCACGGTTATCGCGCAAGAAGCCAGACTCCGCAAACTGGACCAAAGTGCGGAATTCAAAAAAGCCCTCGAACAAGCCCGTGCAGATGCGAAGAAACAAGGTGCGGACAAAAAACCGTCCTTCAAAACAGAATGGGCGGCATTTGAAGACGACCTGCTCGGACAAGCTCTGGCCATCGACGTATTGCGCAAAAATCCTGTCAACGAACAAGAAATTAAAAAATCCTACGATGAATTTGCCAAATTCTACCAAGGCAGTCAGGAAGTACGCCTAGGGGAAATCGTTACCCGAACTAAAGCCGACGGACAAAAAGCTGCTGCCGATTTGAAGGCTAAGAAGGCTTTTGCCGCAGTATTGAAACAATATTCGATTGATGAAGAAGCCAAAAAAGCAGGCGGTATTCCTCAAGCTTATGTTCCGCTGAAAGACTTGCAAGAAGCCGCACCGCCTCTGTACGCAGCAGTCAAAGACCTGAAAAAAGGTGAAGCGACATCCGAACCGCTGCAAGACGGTAATTCTTACGCCGTGTTTTACGTTGACGACCGCCGCGATGTCAAAGTTCCTGCCTTTAACGAAATCAAAGGCAACATAGCCCGCGACCTGAGTACTGCCCGCATTGACGACACTATGCGTGCGCTCTTGCAAAAAGCCGACATCAAACCTGCCAAATAACCTTTAAGCTTCCTATAACGGATAAGTAAAGGAAATTAAGCCGGATTCTTTTTGCGGCATTGATGCAATCCACCTAAAGGTCGTCTGAAACCATAACGTTTTTCAGACGACCTTTTCTACCTGCATTGCTGTCGAAACACTTTTGTATTTGAATCTGCCGTCAACCAATCTTTTGAAATAGAGATAAAGAACCGCTATGCGAGCCGTCATTCAAAAAGTGAGTTGTTCCCGTGTCGATGTATTGGACGGAAATCATAAGGAAACCTGCGCCGAAATCGATAACGGATTGATGATATTGCTCGGCGTTACCCACGACGATACCGAATTAGATGCGCGCTACATTGCCGACAAAGCCGCCAATCTGCGTATTTTCGAAGACGATGCCGGCAAATTGAACCTGTCCGTCAAAGATGTCGGCGGCTCAATCCTACTGGTCTCCCAATTCACATTGTATGCCGATGCACGAAATGGCCGCCGCCCGTCTTTCTCGGCAGCCGCCCCTGCCGAACAGGCGCAAACGCTCTATCTGCATACCGCAGAACTATTGCGCGGACATGGTTTGAACGTACAAACCGGCCGCTTCCAAACACATATGCAGGTCAGCCTGTGCAACGACGGCCCCGTTACCCTGCTGCTGGACTCGCAAAAACTGTTTTGACGAAAATCCTACTGCAAGATATAGTGGATTAAAATAAAAATGAGACAAGGCGCCAACGTCCGCCGTGTACAAGGTAGTACATAAGGGCGTTGGCAACGCCGTATCATTGCAATTTTAATCCACTATAAAACAAGTATTGCCCTTGCCTAATATAATCCAAAGGTCGTCTGAAAAACCAAAAATTGGGTTTTCAGACGACCTTTTTCTATTCGCTTCTGACTCGAAGCCGACTCTATATCTTGCCGCTATTCCAACGTTCCACCCACTACCCGCGCGCCCAACGCTTCCTTCAAAGGCAAAGCGTTCAAGCGTTGCAAGGTCGTCTGAAATTCGGCGAACGGTATCGGTTCCGAACCGAAACGATGCATATGCAGGGTATCTTGCTGACAGTCAATCAACTCGATGCCCAGTCCGGCAAGAAACGGGACGGCTCGCGCGAAGGCGATTTTGGAGGCATCCGGCTCAAGGGCGAACATGGATTCTCCGTAAAACACCCGTCCGATTTGTACGCCGTAAAAGCCGCCCGCCAGTTTCAGACGACCTGTTTCATCGGGATAGAAACATTCAAACGAATGCGCATGACCCAAGCGGTGCAGCTCGGTATAAGCGGCTTGGAATTCGGGAACAATCCATGTGCCGTCCTGACCGGGGCGCGGAAAGGCGGCGCAATGCGCAATGACGGTTTCGAAACATTGGTTGACCGTTACCCGATAGGGTTTGTTGCGCAAGGTTTTCGCCAACGAACGCCCGATATGCAGATTTTCAGGCACGATGACGGCGCGCGGATCTATGGTATGCCAAAAAAACCAGCCGTCTTCGCTGAACCACGGGAAAATCCCCTGCCGATACGCCGACAGCAGCCGTCCCGTGTCCAAATCGCGGCTGATACCGACCACGCCGTCGCATTCTTCCAGCGCGTAAAACGGGTCGGGGAAAGTGTAATCATTAGGGTAAAGCAAGGGGATACTCATTAAAAATCCTAAGGTATAGTGGATTCACTTTAAACCGGTACGGCGTTGCCTCGCCTTAGCTCAAAAAGAACGATTCTCTAAGGTGCTGAAGCACCAAGTGAATCGGTTCCGTACTATCTGTACTGTCTGCCGCTTCGTCGCCTTGCCCTGATTTCAATTTAATCCACTATATTATTCTGATTTGCAGCGGCATGATGTTCATGTTCCGCAAAAAATTTCAGACGACCCCAAATTCTCATCCGAGGTCGTCTGAACATCAAACATCTTTTAAAACGGGAATCAGCGTTTGCTCTTCGCTTGGCATTCGCCGCACACGCCGTACATATAAAGCGCATGGTCAACGATGCGGTAGCCGTTTTCTTCCGCGATTTTGTCTTGCAAGGCTTCGATTTCGGGATTGTGGAATTCCGTTACCTCGCCACATTTCACGCAGACGATATGGTCGTGGTGGTCGCCTTTGTCCAATTCGTAAACCGCCTTGCCGGTTTCAAAATGGTGGCGCTGCAAAATGCCTGCCTGCTCGAACTGGGTCAACACGCGGTAAATCGTCGCTACGCCGATTTCCACACCCTCTTCCAGCAAAATACGGTACACATCTTCGGCACTCAAATGCTCTTCAGCATGCGACTCGAACAAATCCAAGATTTTCAAACGCGGACCGGTAACCTTCAAACCGCTGTCTTTCAATTGCGCAATATTGCTGAATTTTTCCATAATATTCAATATCCCTGTGAAGTAATAGACGTTATAATACGCAATTTCAGCCCGCTTGCCCACTATTACGCCATAGCGGTTTGCAATAAAACCACAAGTTTTGTTTGCATACAAACGATAGCCGGCTGAAATTATAATCAAAGAGATGATTATCGTTTGCTTTTTCAAAAAATTCAAGCAATGATACCCTTCCACCCGAATTCGAACAGAAAGGCATATCCGTGAACAAACCCCTCTGTCTTGCCCTCGCCGCCCTCATCGGACTTTCCGCATGCAGCGCCGAACGCGTTTCCCTGTTCCCCTCTTACAAACTCAAAGTCATCCAAGGCAACGAACTTGATCCCCGCGCCGTCGTCTCCCTCCAAGCAGGCATGAGCCGCGACCAAGTCCAACTCCTGCTCGGCACCCCGCTGCTGCGCGACGCATTCCATGCCGACCGCTGGGACTACACCTTCAATACCAGCCGCAACGGCATCATCAAAGACCGCAGCAACCTCACCGTTTATTTTGAAAACGACGTCCTTGTCCGCGCAGAAGGCGATGCCATCCAAAAATCCATCGAAACCCTCCAAGCCGAACAAAAAGCAGCCCAAACTGCACAATAATCATTAAGGAAACCGCATGAGCGCATTGAAAATCGCCATCGCCGGCGTCAACGGCCGCATGGGGCGCGTATTGGTTGAAGCCGTCAACAACCATCCCGACACCGTCCTCTCCGGCGCACTCGAACATTCAGGCTCTGAAGTCTTAGGCTTGGACGCAGGTTTCGCCTCCGGCATCAAAACCGGCATCACCATTTCAGACGACGTTGACGCCGTCCTCGCCCAAAGCGACGTACTCATCGACTTCACCCGCCCCGAGCCGACCCTCAAACACCTGCAAAAATGCGTTGAAAAAGGCGTCAACATCATCATCGGCACCACCGGTTTCGACGACGCAGGCAAAGCCGCCATCCGAGCCGCAGGCGAAAAAACAGGCATCGTCTTCGCCGCCAACTTCAGCGTCGGCGTCAACCTCACCTTCCACATCCTCGACACCGTCGCCCGCGTCCTCAACGAAGGCTACGATATCGAAATCATCGAAGGCCACCACCGCCACAAAGTCGACGCCCCCAGCGGCACCGCCCTGCGCATGGGCGAAGTCATCGCCGACGCACTCGGCCGCGACCTCAAACAATGCGCCGTTTACGGCCGCGAAGGTCATACCGGCCCGCGCGATCCGTCCACCATCGGCTTTGCCACCGTCCGCGCAGGCGACATCGTCGGCGACCACACTGCCCTCTTCGCCACCGACGGCGAACGCGTCGAAATCACCCACAAAGCCAGCAGCCGCATGACCTTCGCCGCCGGCGCCGTCCGCGCCGCAATTTGGGTCAACGGCAAAACGGGGTTGTACGATATGCAGGACGTTTTGGGATTGAAAAACCGCTAAAACCGTTTTCATCCGCATAACACAAAAAGGTCGTCTGAAAAATGTTTTTCAGACGACCTTTTACATGATTCCGCAATATGAAACCTTAAAACAACTTCCGCACTTCTGCTTCAATATCGTCGGCACGCATAAAGGTCTCGCCGATTAAGAAGGTATGTATGCCGTGGCTGCGCATAAAATCCACGTCGGATTTGCCGCGGATGCCGCTTTCGGTAACGACGGTTTTACCTGTCAGCGCAGGCAGTAAATCCAGAGTCTGCTGTAAAGATACGTCGAATGTCCGCAGGTTGCGGTTGTTTACGCCCCATAGGGGTGTTGTCAGGTTTCGGCATTTTTCCAATTCTGAAGCATCATGCAGCTCCAACAATACGCTCATGCCTAATTGATGAGCTACTGCTTCGAAATGTCCTAATTGTTCTTGCTCCAGCGCGGCGGCAATCAGTAAGACGGCATCAGCCCCCCAGGCACGCGCCTGATAAATCTGATACTCATCGATGATGAAGTCTTTTCGTAGAACGGGAAGCCCGACTGCCACACGTGCCGCTTTCAAATATTCGGGAGAGCCTTGGAAATATTGTTCGTCAGTCAATACCGACAAGCACGCAGCTCCGGCATTTTCATAGGCACGGGCAATCTGTGCAGGATGGAAATCTGGGCGGATCAGTCCTTTGCTCGGGCTGGCTTTTTTAATTTCAGCAATGACGGCAGGGCGGTTTTGCTCGTGTTTGGTACGGATAGAGTCAAAAAACCCGCGCACGGGCAAGGCAGCATCTGCCTGTTTTTTCATTTCATCCAAAGAGACAGAAGCTTTTTGGGCGGCGACTTCCTGGGCTTTGGTTGCAAGGATTTTATTCAGAATATCGGTCATAACAGGTTTCCTGCACGGCAAAGCCACCATCTTAACACAAGAGGTCGCCTGAAAAATAAAACGCGGTAAACAAAACAAGCCGTACGAAACCTTTCCGACGGCTTGTTGATACGGAGCCAAAACAATTATTTGGCAGCGTCTTTCATTTTATCCGCAGCATCTTGAGTTGCATCGGCGGCTTTGTTCAAAGCATCTTTAGCAGCATTTTTTGCATCTTTGGCAGCTTCTTCAACTGCTTTTCCTGTGGCTTCGGCTGCATTTGATAAGGCTTTATCTGCATTTTCCTTAGCGTCGGAGACAGCTTTATCTGCGCTTGCCTTAGCATCGGCAGCAGCATCTTTAACATCAGAAACGGCTTTTTCGGCAACGTCTTTGGCATCGGCAGCCGCATCTTTTGCTTCGGAAACTGCTTTATCAGCCGCATCTTTTGCTTCGGAAGCAGCAGCATTGGCATCAGAAGCTACGGCAGAAGCAGCCTCTTGGGTTTGTTGTTTGGCCTCTTGAGAGCATGCAGCCAAGCCGGCCATCATCATCGCAGCAATCAGTAATTTTTTCATGTTTTATCCTTTCTTAATCTGGAAAACACCTACCCCTTTTCAGGCAGGCATGGGAATCATAACATAACGGACCAGTAGAATAGGGCAGTTTAACGGCAAATAACAGGCTGTTTACTTTTATTGAAAAAAAATTCAAAAAACTTATTGACGAGCAGGATGTCGGCCAATATAATTCATAGCTTATCGGGTCGTTAGCTCAGTCGGTAGAGCAGCGGACTTTTAATCCGTTGGTCGAGCGTTCGAATCGCTCACGACCCACCAAATATCAAAACCTGCTTTGAAAAAAGCAGGTTTTTTTATGTTCTCCGGAATAATCTACTTCCCCTGTAAATATGCTAAATATACTTGTATGCCAGGCAATTTAAGCATAGACTAAAACTACACGCGACTACAACAACAGGAGAACTTAAAATGAAACAATTGGCCATGTACATCAACGGACGCTTTGAAAACGATTTCAACGGCGAGTGGCGCGACGTATTGAACCCGTCCACTGAAGAGGCCATCGCCCGCGAACCCAAAGGCGGCAAAGCGGATGTTGACCGCGCCGTAGCGGCGGCGCGTGCGGCGCAACCGGCATGGGAGCGGCTGCCTGCGGTCGAACGCGGCGCGTATTTGCGCAAAATCGCCCAAGGCATACGCGAACGCGCCGACGAGCTGACCGACACCATCGTTGCCGAAGGCGGCAAAACCAAAGACTTGGCACGCGTGGAAGTCATGTTCACCGCCGACTATCTCGATTACCAAGCCGAATGGGCGCGCCGTTATGAAGGCGAAATCATCCAAAGCGACCGCCCGCGCGAAAATATTTTATTGTTCAAACGCCCGCTGGGCGTCGTGGCAGGCATCCTGCCGTGGAACTTTCCCTTCTTCCTGATTGCCCGCAAAATGGGCCCCGCTTTGGTCACGGGCAACACCATCGTCGTCAAACCCAGCAGCGTGACCCCGATCAACTGCCACATCTTCGCCGAAATCGTCGATGCCGTCGGACTGCCCGCAGGCGTGTTCAACGTGGTGAACGGCCCCGGCGCGGAAATCGGCAATGCCTTGTCCGCCCATCCGCAAGTCGATATGGTCAGCCTGACCGGCTCCGTCGAAGCAGGCCGCCAAGTGATGGAAGCCGCTTCTGCCAACATCACCAAAGTCTCGCTGGAACTCGGCGGCAAAGCGCCCGCCATCGTTTTGAAAGACGCGGATTTGGACTTGGCAGTGAAATCTATCTTGGCTTCGCGCGTCGGCAACACCGGTCAAATCTGCAACTGCGCCGAGCGCGTCTATGTCCACAGCAGCCTGAAAGACGCGTTCATTGAAAAAATGACCGCCGCCATGAAAGGTGTGCGCTACGGCAACCCTGCCGAAGCCGAAGCAGGCGCGCTGGAAATGGGCCCGCTGATTGAAGAGCGCGCCGTCAAAGCCGTTGCCGAAAAAGTGGAACGCGCCGTCAAACAAGGTGCGACGCTGGTCTGCGGCGGCAAACGCGCCGAAGGACGCGGCTATTTCTTCGAACCGACCCTGCTGACCGACACCGACAACAACATGGACATCATGAAAGAAGAAACCTTCGGCCCCGTCCTGCCCGTTTCCACTTTCGACACGCTCGACCAAGTCATCGCCTTGGCAAACGACTGTGAATTCGGTCTGACCAGCTCCGTGTACACCACCAACCTGAACGAAGCCTTCTACGTCACCCGCCGCCTGCAATTCGGCGAAACCTACATCAACCGCGAAAACTTCGAAGCCATGCAGGGCTTCCATGCGGGCTGGAAAAAATCCGGTATCGGCGGCGCGGACGGCAAACACGGTTTGGAAGAATATCTGCAAACCCAAGTCGTTTATCTGGAAACCGATATCTAACTGCCGATACTGCCCTTCATGAAACAAAAGGCCGTCTGAAACCGATTTTTCAGGTTTCAGACGGCCTTTCTGTGTAAGGCGGCGGTAGCTTTTGCCCGAATTGGCAGTAGCTTTTGCACCGCCGCCGCGTAAGAAATTGTATCAGCTTTTGCATCAATTAATTCCCGTTTAATGGTCTGTTAAACGGGAATTATCTTATACCTTTAAGCAGCGGTTTGCAGGGGCTGAAAAGTAGCCATCAACTTTTCCGCGATCCAGCGCGCAACCGGCGGACAGACGGCGTTTCCGGCAGCCCGAGCCGTTGCAAAGTTGGCTGCATCCAATCCTTTGCAAAGCCCATCATCTGTAACCGTTCTGCCCCGCTCAACCATCTCACGCCGTCCGCCGGGGACAACGACAATATCCGAGCCCGCTCGGTCGATACCGCTTGGCGCGATGCCTGCAAGCAGAGTACGGTGGGGTTTTTGCCGCCCCGCGCCACCCTTGCCTGCCACGCTGCAAACTGCTCCGGCGTCAGCCATAAACTCGATTGGGGGCTGCTCTCCCAGTCCGGCCACGAGAAAGACCCGCCGCCGTGCCGTGGGTACTCCGAAATACGAAGCATCAAGCACCCGCCAGTATCCCACATACCCGCATTGGGCAAGGGACTGGACGACCGTTTGAAAGTCTCGGCCATCGTTGCTATTGAGCAGCCCCGGGACGTTTTCAAGCACCAACCAGCGGGGCTTGAGGGCGGACACAATGTTGAGCGCATCGAAGAAGAGGCCGGTGCGCTCGCCGGCGAGGCCGCGCCGTTTCCCTGCCATGCTGACGTCTTGGCAGGGGAAGCCGCCGATGATGACGTCGGTGTGCCACAGCTCGGGCAGGCAGGTTCGTACGTCGGTAAACTGCTTGGCATGCGGGAAGTGGTCGGCGAGCACGGCGCGGGGGATGTCGGCGATTTCAACCTGCCATTCGGTGCGGAAGCCGACCTGCTCGAAGCCGAGGTCGAAGCCGCCGATGCCGGCAAACAGGCTGCCGACGGTGGGATTAACGGGGTTTGTTGCGATTTGGGCATCCATATTTTCCTTTCTCGGATGGATGCTCAAAGGCATTCTCGGTTGTTAAAGAACTGAATTGGTTTACTGTTTTGCAGCGTTGGCACTTGATTTGTACGGTGCCGCTGCCTTTCGCCAACAGCTTGTGGCAATGTGAGCAGCGCAGCTCGCGGTAATTAACCATATTGCATTTACTCCGCTTATGTTAAAATTCCGCCGCTTGTACAAGCAAGGCGGCCTTGAAGTCAATGCAGGTTAGGTCTGCTTGGCTGGCGTTACGGTGCTGTAACACCGTAACGTCGCCGTCCCTCGAATCATCTTTGTTTAAATCTGCATCAATCTCCTTGTACTGCCATCGCTAATTTTTGCGGAGAATACCGCCACGGCTTGATAAGGCCGAATGCTTGAGCGCACCATTCGCTGCAAAACCAGCGGCCTTTGCTGGGCGGGGTTTTGAGTACCGTACCGATTGCGCCCGACCAGTCATAACGTGCGCCTTGTGTGCGGGCATATAAACCGACGGCGGACTGGATACAACTTTCCGGCAAGGGGATTAAATCCCATTTCTCGGCCGGCAGCGCCATCACTTTGCAGCGCACGCCGCCATCGCGGGCGCTGGCGGAGTAGCATGTATAAAGTGTTTTAGGATGGACTGTTACGGCTATCTCGCAATGGCTGTAGGGACTGCGGGTTACGGTACGCACAAGCCAGTCTCTAAACCGCGCCCATCTTACTTTGAGGCCGCGGCCCTCTTTTTTGCCCTTATACAGAGCTAAATACACCTTGCGATTACTCATCTACCACCTCGGTCGTTGTAGTTTGTGATGGCGGTGTGGTGCAAAAATTGCATTGCACGGCGGCAACATCTTCGGGGGTTTTGGCAGCGTAGATTTTGTCTTCGGCGGCTTGTCGCAAACCGGCTATATGGGCGGTCAACATCTCAAACTTAACCGCCTTTTCATACGCCTTTTGCTTGAGCATGTCTACCGGCACACCCCGAGCGTCCGCAATTGCATCTAGCGTAGGCGTGGCGGCGGCGTTATCGGCGTGCCATGCCTTTGCCTCTAGGGCTTGGATTGTCCACGTTGCGACCTCAAACTCGGGCACTCTGTTTAGTCCTGCCGCTTGGTCGATACAGGCTTGGGCGGCGCGGTTGATTTCGGCCAGCTTGGCAGCCTTTACATCAGCAAGCTGTTTTGCCGCCGCACCCGTCGTTAATACCCACTCGCCGTCTTGCAAAACGTGGTAACGACTGGGTGCAGGCGGGATAACTGCAACAGCATCATCTTTGACGATTAATGTGCCTCGCCCGTTATGTTGGTAGTAGTAGGCGGTTTCGCCACGGTCGGCCAAATCCTCGTGATTCGGCTCGTGGTCGCAGGTGCCGATGTGATGGCCGTCTGAATTAAAAATATGCCAAGTCATTTTTACTCCTGTTATTTGACGCCAATGCAAATGTAATTAACTTTTCCCAGGACCCATCCTTGGTAATTGCTATCGGGATTTTGATCGCTACTGCCATGATAGACTTTGGCGATCACGGTGCGGCCGCGTGTGTAGCATCGGTAGTAGTAGTGTTTTGATAAGCCGCCCTCGCTTATATCCCAGCTGGTATAGTTGGGGTCGTCCTCAGCCATTGACACTAACCACTTACATTGATCCTCGCGGTATCCGGGCGGCAGCGGTATTGTGCCGCCGTGATTAAGCTGACCTGTCAAAACGGCAACCTCCGAAGCGTCGGTAATGCCGTAACCCGCCCGCGTACTTGACTTATCAGCTTTGCCCGCAATTTGCTGCAACACTTTGTTCGCAAAATTAGCATCGTTGCCTAATGCCGCTGCAAGCTCTCGGATAGTATCTAGTGCGGCAGGGCTGCCGTTGACAAGTTTTCTTTCGAGAGTATCAACGGCTGACTGCATTTCTCCCGGGCTGACGTTTGTTTTTTGCCATCCTGTCCACCCGCTGCCGGTTTGGTTGCGGGCGTAGATGTCGGTACCATCAAACACGGAGTAAATCTGCTGCACGCCATAGGCCGACGGCATTACCAGCAGCGACCCTGCTTTGACCACAGGATAATTTCGGCGGGTTTGGGCGTTGCTGCTGCTAGTTTGACCATACAAACCTGCTTTGGTAACTGTGTTTAAATCACGGGTGGCCAAATCACTGTCAATCGACAATGCACCGATTTGCTCCGTTACCCAGCTTTGGTAGGTAACGCTTTGTTCGGCTAATTTTTTACCCATTGCCGCCGACAAAGGCTTATCGGCATCGGCGGATGTCAGGTTGTTTACCACTGCGCCGCTGAATATCTGTTTGATTGCATCCGCAAGCTGGTTGGTTTTAGCCTTATCGGGCTGGATACCGGCAGCGGTCAGCACGGCCAACAGCTCGGCCTGAATCTGATTGAGCCACCATGCGGGCAGGATGGTGCCCAGCTCGCTGGTACCGTTGCCGTCTTTAAATTGTTTATCGGGGGTATCGATAGCGTGCATTGTCTATGCCTCATAAGTAAATCGCACTGCGGTATGTGCGGGTTTTAAATCTTGGATAACGGTCTCAATCACGGCATCGCCGTAATCGGTCAACCTGTCGCCCGCCGCCGAGATACCGGCGCGGAATCGGGTAATGCGGTTGTTGCCGCCGCGCACGTTAACGTGCCACACCCACATGATTTCCTGCGGCGCAAGACGGTCGCCCGCACGGTTGACACCGGCGTGGAACGGCTGCGGTTCGTCGATTTGGATTTGATAGCCCGCCGCCTCGGCCAAACGCACAAAATAAGGAATACTCAAGCCGCCTGTTTCGTTTAGCTTGGCCATGACGGCCAACACACGGCGCTGGCGGTTTTTGCCCGTACCGTCCAAACCTAATACGCGCTCCCAATCGGCCAGCATTTGGCCGGCGCTGCGCGGGTCGACGGCATCGGCAACGCTTTGAGCCGATTCCGCCACCGCATCCAGCGCTGCGCCGTCTATTTCTGCCTGCGCCCGCACACGCGGGGCATTGCGGGCATACGACACGGGGGGCAATAGGCCCCGCAAGATGTCTTGATAGCTCATGACGGCATCTCCGTCACATTAATCGCGCCCGCTTTAAACCACTCGATGCGGTTAACCGTATCGGCGGCACGGTTGGCCGTCGGCGCAGTCAGACGGCGGTCGATCACACCATCCACATTGCTGATAGCCGCCTCGATTTGCGACACAGTCAGGCCGTCGCCGGGGATCAGGGTGTCGAAATATTCTTTTAGGGCCGTCTGTATGCGGCGTTTGGCCTCGTCCAAGTCGATGCCGTCGAGCTTGACTTGCACGGTAACAGGCACCGCCGTTACGGTTGGCTTGAGTACCAGCGCATTTTTTGCCGTTACCGGGCGCATCTCGTCGATATAAGCCTGTACGCGGCGCACGGTTTCTTCCGACGGCACACCGTCGGCGGAGGTAATGGCAATATCCACCGTACCCAAGCCGCGGCGCAGCGGATAAACATATGCGCTGGTTACGCCGTCAACACTTAACGCCCAGTTTTTATAGTCGTAACGGTTGCCGCCTGCGGGCGGTCGGCGGATGATTTCCAACAGACGCGCCAGCAGTGAGGCATCGCTTTCTTGGTCGGTGCCGCCTTGTACGGTAAGGCGGCATTCGGTGGCCACACCGGCGGGGGCGGCCATCAGTTGCGCCTCGCCGTCGCGCACATTGGCGGCCGCGCCCGGCTCGTCGGCGATTGCCGGTATTTCCGCCGTGCCGCCGCTGCCGATAACGGCGCGGGCGGTAGTGCGGTAAAAACGCTGGCCGATACGCACTTGCAGGCCGTCTGAAAGCATGGATTGCGCAATACCGCTTACGGTCAGCGTGCCGCTGGCCGTGGTAGGATTGCGGCGGCGCAAGCCGCGCATGGAGGCATGCCGCTCCAAATACTCGCGGTCGGCGGTATCAGGGAAAATCTGCCGCACAATCCAGCTTTGATGCGCATATTGCCCTTCGGCGCAGCTGGCCAAACGGCTGGCGTGCACATAATGGTCGCTGTCGGGGCTGATATCGGCATCCGGCCACAGGCTTTTGGTATCGCGCAGGATACGCTCGCGGATTTGCTCAAATGTCGGCGTTTCAAACACGTTTAAAACCTCTTTAAATCAAGGGCACTTCGTGGCGGTAATCAAACCCGCCCGCCGCCGTATCCACCCGGATACGCAGGATCAGGCGGCCGTCGTGCGGCTGCTCTGCGCGCACGGTAATCTTGTCGGCACGTCCGCTCTTAACAATCGGTTGCAGTGCCTCATCGGCATATTGCTCGGCCAACAGGCGGACGCGTTGCAGGTCTTTTTCGCGCTGCAACAAATGCAGCAGCGAGCCGAGCGTTTTATCCGCCCACCAGCTGCCCAACGGTGTCATCAAGCGGATATACACGGCATTTTGCAGCGTATCGACGGTGCGGCCGGTATAGTCGCCGGTGCCAGGGTTTAGCTCTTTGTCCATGTTGGCATTTTGCCGTTTTCAGACGGCCTCACGGAGTACACGGGCTTCAATCCCGCACGCACAAAAAAAGCAGCCCGAAGGCTGCCAAAGGTCTACTTGTCTATGCCGGTTCCGCCGATGAGGTTTTGCCGCCGATGCTGTCGGTATGCGGATGCTGGCGCAACGATATATTGCCGGCCACCACGTCGCCGTCGGTGTTAAAGCTGCCGCCCGTTTGGTTAACATCGCCGCTAAAGGTGGCTCCGTCGCCGCCCTCGACCGCCATCCCGCCGTTGCCGTTGATTTTGCCTTGCGCCGTCAACACTGCACTGGTCTCCACCAACGGAGCGTTAAATTTGGCATCCGTGGCCGCATTAACCTCGTATTGTTTGCAGTTAACCCGGTACACGTCGCAATCGGCCTCAATGATTTTGCCTTGCTTAATCACGATTTTTGCACCCTCATGATTAAAAATCGCCGTCTCGCCGGGCTTAAGGTTTTTGATGCGGTAGCTGCCGTGCTGGCTGCACACAATCACACCGTGCGAAGTATTGCCGCCCAGCGGTATCACTACCGCTTCGCTGCCGTCGGGCGGATGGCTGGCAAAGCCGTATTCCTGCAAATGTTCAAGGTCTTGCAGGGTTTCGTCGGCCAAGCCGCTCAACTGCACGCGCTGTATCGGCTCGGACGACACCACCAGCGTGATTTTTCCCCGAAAGGCCGCGCGCAGGGTCTCGCCGATATTTTTAGCAGTTTGTGCCGTTTTTTTCGCCAATTTACTCAAACTCATTCAAATACCGCCGTTTCTGCTTGTTTTTTGCCGCCTTTTTTGCCGCCTTTTTTGCCCTTATGGCTCACGCCTTTGCGTTTGCCTTTGCGCTTGCGCGCCGCCTCGGCCTTTTTGGGATAAGCGTCGGGTGTCCAAATACCGTCCTCTTTGAGCCGCAGCTCGGTTTGCGTGCCATCCATGCGGGATAGCATAAACCGCCGCCCCATCAGAAAAAACACCGCATCGATACCGTGCTCGTCGTCGATCACATGCACACGCTGGCCAGGTTGCCACAATACGCCGTCGCGGGTTTTATGGCCGCCCACGGTTATCGTGAGTGTAAATCCCTCCAGCCGCCAGTCGGCCAGCTGCTTTTTAGCCTGCTTTTGCAATGCGGCCAAATTGTCGGCATCGGACACCACCACCGTTTTGGGGCGGTGCAGCGTCATGGTCGGGTCTTTGTACACCCACTTTAAATCGTGTTTGGCGCTGTCGCCGCTGCGGCCGTGCGATTGCGCCAAAAAAGTAACCTCGGAAAAGCGGTTGTCGGTATCCCACTCAATGTCCATGCGCTCGATATTGCGCCGGTTGTCGGTGCGGCTCCAGCACAATGTCGCCACCGGCGGGCTGCTGTAATCCGCCCCGCCCACCACCAACGTGCCGTCCGGCTCCAGCCACGGATGCAGCCCGACCGAGTTGGCAATATGGGTTAATGCCTGCCATACGGTTTCGCCCGGCTCGATGTCGATTTTGTCCAAAGCAGGGTTGTTTTCGGCCTTAAGCACCACCGCTTTAATCTGCGGCCACGGCGCGGCCAGCTTTTTGGCTGCATCCAATACCGTCATGCCCTTTACATTGAGCTGCGGCGCGGAGCAGTCGACCAAAAAACCGGCTAAATCACGCCCGCTCAAGTTCAACTCGCGGCTGCCCTTGCTTTTGCCGTGGCGCTGGCTGCCGATGATGCCCGTCATCACGGTTTGGCCGTCTATCACTACCTCGCAGCTCTCTCCGCTTAAATCGGGTATGGCCGCCTCCGGCCCCGACCTGCCGATAGAAAAATCGAAGCTGTCGGCGGGGATTAAAAAGTCGCTGTCGATGTCGTAGCGCTCCCAGTGGCGGTGCTCTTTACCGCCCACGCGCACCGACACGGCATAACCGTATGAATTATTTTGCATAGCTGTTTACCAAAGTGCCGCGCTTGATAAACGCGGGGTGGTGGATATGGGGATTGAGCCGCACCAGCTCTGCTGCGCGGCTGATATCGCCGTAAAACTCATGGGCGATTTGGTGTATCGTGCCGTCGATTGGGGCTTGGCGCACAATCAGCGGCGGCTTTTGGTTGATGGCCGCCGCAAACAACGCATTCAGACGGCCTGCCGCTGTGCGCAGCGATTCAGCCGTTTGGTAAGCCTCGGTATACACGGCGTTGGCCGTCAGAGTGCCCGACCCGGCAGCAGCCGTCTGCACCGCCCGCAAGGCGGCAATCTCGGCCTGCATACGGCGGCGCATGACGCGGTTAACCTCAATCAAATCAGGCGCGGTCATCTCTTCGCCGTGCGCCTCGATTAATGCCGTTGCCACCGACAACAGCGATGCCGTGGATAACAGGCGCACCGCCTGCGCTACCGGCTGCACTTGTTTGGCGGTTAAACGGTTCAAGCGGCTTTGCAGGCCGTCTGAAAAACGGCCGGTTAGCAAATTATCAGGGATAGCGGCGGCACGGTCGGCAACAGCCGCAGCCCCGTCAAACCGCTGCCGCGGCGACCAACCGGCATGGTGCATGGCATTATCGGCCAAACCCGCCTCACGGCGTATGCCGGTATCTACCATGACCGCCATATCGGCAAACAGCTTGGCCGAGCCGCTTTTAAACGCCGCTGCGCTGTATCCGCCCCGATCGGGAAAGGCAATTTTGTCCAAATCAAACAAACGGCGCACCGCGCCAAACGTACCCGATGCCGCACTCCAAATGCCCAGCGCGCTGCCCCATAAAGCCGATACGCCCGCATCCACCGCCAACACCGCATCAACAAAGCCGATAGCCGCCTCGCGGTAGGTGTCGATATCAGCAATCAACGCCTCAAGCTCGACCAAAAAGGCGTTTTCAAAAACAAAGATTTCCTGCGCTTCGGCCGCCTCGCGGAAAGTAATATCGATGCCCGCATAATCCACATAATCGGCCTCATGTCGGTAGCTCCATGATGCCGCAATCATGTTGTGCATCCGACCCCAAACAGGGTGCACCAGCACGCCGCCGCCCGGCTGCTCCAGCGCATCCAGCAGCTTTTTCAGACGGCCTGCATAGCCCTTGCCCCAAAACACCGCATTAATCTGCACCTGCCGCCCAGTCGTGCCCATGTCTTCAAGGTCGATACCCTGCACAAACGGCCGCGCATGCCCGGCCAATGCCTTGCCGTTGCTCTCGTCCACCGCCTCAATATCAAAGCCGACGCCCTTGTAAGATGCGTCCTGCAATAAGGTATGCCATCCGCTCATTATTGACCCGCTCCACGGCCGAACATGGCCACTTGATACCGCGATACCTCATTCGCGATAACACGTCCGTCGATATTCAGGCTCACATTGGTATTGATGGTCTGACTTGCCGACGCCATCGCACTTTGCACTTGTGCCAAACCTGTTGTAACTGCAGCCGTATCCTGCGCCAATGCTGCCTGATACGCCGCCGTCTGCTGCTGAATGGCTGCCTGATACGCCGCCGTCTGAGTTGAAAACAACGGAGACAACATCTTATCGGTAGGCTGCGCTGACGGAGCAGCCAAATACTGAGGGACACCACCCCGCGCCTGTTCCCGCTTCGGCGCAGGTTCAAATCGGATACCGTTGTTTTTCAGACGATTAATCATTTCAGGAGTTGTCTTGGTACCACGCAAACCCTTTGGCAATGTGCCGTCACCCAAAGACTCGGAATACAGCAACATACCTAACAAACCCGCCCGTTTAACTAACGCTGGATTATTCATGAGCCCGCTACCGGCAGATTTTCCCCATCCCAACGCTTTACTACCTACATCTTTGAGAAAGCCTGCACCTTTACCGCCACCGGCGGTTAATAACATTGCGGCAGACGCCGCTGTTGCCGCCGTCGTCAATGCTTGCAGGGCTAGAGTGGCATTAGGGTATTCCGCTGCCAGCTTTTTAAACGAGGTTTCCATATCCACCAATGTTCCCGTCAGACTTTCCCGCAACATTGCCAGCGATTCCTGTTGCTCTTGTTGCGCCGCTGCCGACAACATTCGCGCCTCGTTGTTCTTAGCAATTTTTCCGTTATCCAACGTTACGCCAGCCAAAGAAGCCATATATTCACGGATTTGCGTCATATCCGTTGCAGCCAGCAAACCTTGTTTTGCCTGCAAATCAGGCAGCAGTTGCGCCAAAAGCGCGCCCTTAAGCATATTTGCCTGCTCCGCCGCCGTCTTATCGCCTGCAGCCGCGCGTGTCTTATAATCTTGGTATTGCTTATCCTTTACTAGCATGGCATCGGCAAGACGGGACAACACCTGCACTGCGTTTTCGCCGTTTTGCTTGCCTTGCACAACCGAGCCTATCCAATCGACACCTTTCTTCGGGTCATTCGGATTTGCCATCTTCTTCAGACGACCTATCGTGTCAGGCGACAGAGTTTTACTCAAAAGATTTTGCACATTAGTCGCCGCTTCGGCAGGACTGCCCGATTTATTCGCTGCAGATTGTAAGAGTGAGAGCAGGTAGTCCAAACCGCCGACACCATTCATCCCTGCCTGTTGCGCGGCAGGGAGCAGGCTCGGCAGCTCCCGAACCATATCCCGCACCTCGAAAGTGCCGTCTAAACCCGATTGCAAGACGTGCTCAAGCCCGAGTTGCAGGTCTTTACCGCTCATGCCGCCATCTTTCAGGGTTTTAATCAGTTTTGCCGTATCCTCGCCACTGCCTTCTGAGGCAAGTGCAAAAGCATATGCCGCCTGCGCTTCATTCTTGGTTTGGGCAAAATTCAGACCGGTGGTCATCATGCCGCTGATTAAATCCAAAGCCTTATCGTGGGTCCCGCCATTTTTCTCGACAAGTTCAAGTGCCAAATCCTTGATCTGTTGCGCACCTTCGGTTGCAATCCACGCTGCCGATTTACTGTTATCCTCAATAAATGCCTGTCTGGACACGCGGTTGATGTTCTCATCAAGCTGCTTCCTGTTGTCCATAGCAGGCTTAAGCACCGTATACGCTGCCGCGCCACCAGCCACCGCAGCTGCACCGAATCTTCCGATTTTTCCCATCTTGTCCGCAAATCCCGCGCCCTGTTTCAGTTCCGCGTTCAGCTCGCGGATTCGGTTACGCGTGGCGACCGCCGCCCGTGCCAAATCATTTTGTGATGCCTTGCCGCTGCGCGCCAAACGGTTAAACGCAGCCTGTGTCAACATGATTTCACGTTGAATCTGTTTTTCCGAGCGGATGCCGGTCAACGCATAAGTGTGGCTTTGCCGTTCAAGTTGCGCCCGCGATTTCGCGGTGCGATCTAATTGTCGTTGAGTATCAGCCAGTAGCCGTCTCGCTCCGTCATCTCGGGCGGTTAACACCAACGACAGTTTCATATTCCCGTTTGCCATAAAAAAACAGCCTCTAAACGTATTAACTCAAGGTCAATTATCGTTTAAATGCTGTTTGAGGGAGAGCGGTATGGGCTTCAACCCCGTTTTCGTGCTTTATTTGTTTGTTGCGTTATAATACCAGAATGATAACCATTTTATTCAAAGGGATATTTTATGAATATGAAAAAATTGATTTCCGCAATTTGTGTTTCAATTGTTTTATCAGCCTGCAACCAACAATCAAAAACGGCACAAGCCGAAGAACCTGTCCAAAGTATCCAGGCTGCTGATTGTACCGCCCCAATGGACATCACAGTTGAACAATATCTCATCAATTTGGAGCAAGCATTTAAAGCTCAGAACGTCTCAACAAAAATCCATAATAAAAATATTATCAAGACCGATTGTGGTTATGACCTTACTTTGGTAATGGATTTTGGGGCGATTGCGCTCAAACTGGACGAGCAGCAAAAAATTAGAGCTATCTCAGTAGGCTACATTTTAAAAACCGACGGAGAGAAAGGACAAAATCTAGTCAATAATGCCATAAATGGATTACACAGTATTCAGGCAGTTCTGTCTTTGACTACCACAGACAAATTGGGCGAATCGGAAGCAGGAAAACAACTTTTTACAGCTTTAACCGAAGTCGTCAAAGAATCCAATCAGACAGGAGCAACAGCGCAAAAAGACGTTCCGGCAGATGGTATTTTATATAGCGTTGTTTTTGAAAAAGAAACAAACACCATTGCAATAATCGGCAGAAAACAACCCTAACCGTCAAATAAAAAAAAGGTCGTCTGAAACTCAGACGACCTTTTTATTTTCCCTCTGGCTTTCTCAGCCGTTTCGACACAATCACTCCCTCTTCCTTCGGCGTTTTGATACCCAAACTTGCCAAAATATCATCGAACCATGCCGCCAGCTCGGCGTGACACATTTGACGCACCGCGTCCGCGCCTATACCCGCCTTTGCCATCAGGATGACCGCCTGACGGTAGCTTTTGTGTGCCGTCAGGTAGCTGCGTTTGACTGCTCCGCCGCCGACGGCGCGTCGGGGCTTGCCGTAGCGGCGGACGGTTTTAGGCGCAAATCCTCCTGAGCCGCCATCACGGTATGGCAGTCTTCGGTAGAGAGGTTTTCCATCAGCCACTGCGCCGTCAGGATGTCGGATGGGATACCTTGGGCTTCAATCTGCTGCGACCAGTAGGTCAGCATCTCTAGGACGTCGCGTTGCAGCAGTTCGGCTTCTTTGGCGTTTTCGGGCAGCTCGGGCAAGTCATCAATCAGGGCGAACGCCGCCAGTTCGCCGCCGACGGTCAGTGGCTTGAGGCGTAATTCAGATACGACTTTGCCATTGTAGGTCAGCCCGTGGGTCAGTTTGACGGTAATCACGCATTACTCCTTGATTTTGTGCAAAGCAATCATCTCAATGTCGATGCGTGCCTCGTTATCGAATTCGTATTGTTCGCCGGTCTCCTCCGTAAAGCAGTCAAGATAAGAGGTGCGCTTATCGTCTTGGTTGATGGGGTAGATGGTAATTTTGGCTTTGGTAATGTTGTCCCAATCCACGTCAGGGCCTTCGAGCGGAATGGCGGCGGTAACGCTTAATTTGTGTTCGGTTACGCCGTCACAATAACCGTTGACTCGGCCGTTGCGGTTCATCGTTTTGACCGGCTTGCGGCCTGTAGTGGTTTGCGGCTTGATGCTGATAATCTCAACGTCGCGGCCGTTCACCTCCATGATCACCGTACCGACATAAGTTGCATCGCTCATGTTTTATCCTTTTTTAAGGTTTCAGACGGCCTTTAAACCTGTTTTAAACGCCGTCTGAAAAGGGTTACAAAATCAAATCAATGCGCCCGGCAAAGACGTGCAGGCCGTTGACCACATCGGCGGGGATAATGGCATTAACACGGTTGGGGTCGTTTTGCGCACGCGCCACCACCAGCTTGCCTTTGTTGGCCTCGGCGTTTTCGATGATTTCGGCCTGGTCGAGCTTAATCAGCACGTCCAAAATCTCGCTCTTAACCTTGGGCAGCAGGCGGTCGCTCAATTTGTCGCGCGGAAAACGCAGGGCAATGCGCTCTTTAACGCTGCGGCGCACATAATCCAGCGTGCGGATGGTGGTAATGTCGAGTAGTGCCGGGTCGTCGGTGTTGTTGGCCGACTTGGTATAGGTGGATACGGCACGCATAATCTGCACGCGGTTGTTGACCACTGTGAGCGGGGTCAAGCCGTTGTACAGCGCATTGTTGCATTCTGCAAACAGCGGCCATTGCGCATCAGGTGTAACGGCCAGCCCTTTGATTTCCAGTGTGTTCAGCGGCTTGGCAGGGTCTTCTTCAAAGGCCAACACCGCCGCATAACCTGCGGCGATGATGCCGTTTGGCTCTACCGCACCTTTGTACCAAGCACAGGTAATGCGGCCGTCGTTGATTTTGCCGGTAGCGGTGGTGGCCGTGCTCAAGGTCGCACTCATACCCAATACGCCGATACAGCCGCGCTGCTCGATGGCGTTGGATACGTTGGTAATATGGTTGCTCAAGGCTTTGGCGTTGGCGTCATCGCTAAACGGGCTGCAAATAATGTGATAATGCTTGCCCGCCACTTTGGACAAGGCCGTGGCAATGTCCGCATTTTTGGCACCACCGGTAAAGGCATTGGCTTGATAAGTCAGGCCGGTATTGCCGGTGCTCACGGTTAAGCCGCTCTCGTTGCCGATCTCGCCTTTATGTTTGGCCGTCAGCGTAACGGCTGCGCCGCTGCCGGATGCGGTAACGGTTACATCGGCGGCAGTGATGGCGGTTTTCAGACGGTCTGCCACTGTGGCGGCGGTCTCGCCGGTGTTAACGGCCGTGCTTACCTGCTTGCCGCCAATCGTGATTTCCACCACGCCCGGCGCGGTGGCCGTGCCGGAAAGGGTAACGGTTGCGGTTGCCTGCACGCCTGCGCTGTGGTCGGCAATACCGATAACGGTCAAATCCAAATAAGGGTTGTTGGCAAATGCTTGGCGCACCATCAAATGCGCCAGCGAGCCTTGTCCGAACAAATCGGCCGCCTCGGCATCGCTAAATAGTTGCACCGGCTCTAAGGCGGGCTGTATGCCCGCGGTCAGCATGGGTGCAACCATCAATACCTTTTGCGGATTTTGCGGCAACCCTTGCACGGCATTGCGGGTGTTAAATTCAATATACTGCCCGGGCACGCGGATGCTGCCCGGAATCGTGTCAAAATCAATATGGGGCATCATTACTCTCCCTTAGTATTGCGGGTTTTGGTATTTGGGGCGGCATCCTCAACCACCACCAAATCGCCGTCATTAATCATGCGGCGGTAATACAGGCTGTTGCCGTCCACCTCCACCGGCTCTTGGCCGATATATTCGTGCGGGTTGTGTTCGGTCGGCACACGCAGGCCGTCCGCCGCCGTTACTTTGATTTTGCTCATTGCTTATCCTTAAGGGGTTAGGTTTACAGGTATTTCATGGGCGGATTGCGGGTCGTAAATTTTGCCTTCCAACCCCTCGAAATCAGGCCACCGCTCGCTCAATGTACCCTGATACTTGGTAAAGATATGGTCGGGGTCGTCGGGATTGTCGGTGCGTTCGGGGTAGCGGTCATTTTCCAACCCGCAGGTGTTAAAGCGGATGGCATACTCAACCGCATATATGCTTACTGCGGCGTTTTGCACCAGCACATGATTGGCAATCGCGCGCACCGCTTTGGGCACCAAGCCGCGGCTATCGGCAAAACCGAGCCGCTGGCCGTCAAGCAGGCGGCGAACAGCGCGGATTAAATCGTTGCTGCCGATTTCGCGGCTGTCGATGCCGCCTTGCCGCTGCGCCTGCTCGTTGCGCAGATTGCGGGCCGCCACCATCACCACAAATTCGGCGGTATCCTGATAACGTCCGCATACGCCGCCGGTGCTGGCAGGCTCAACTTTGCTGCCGCCATACGTTACCCAAACCGCAGGCAGCGTATGGATTTGCCCCGCCAAATCGTCGGCCTCGCCGTTGTAGCTTTTAACCGTGCGCACCATGCGACCCAAGCCCCGTTTCAGACGGTCTGTTATCGCTTGCTCAATATCAGTGATCACGCCCGAACACCTTATTTTTACCGTTTACAAACACAATACCGTCTTCGCCCGCGGCCACTTCTTGGCCGCTATCATCCACGCCCAGTTGCACTTCGCCTTTGGCCATAGCACGCAGCAGGTCGAGCACGTCGATTTTGTAGCGGTTGCGGATTTCGTCGGTAATCAGCACGCCGTTGGCGGCGGTAAGGCGGTAGCGGGCAATATCGCAACACAAGCGCTTGAGGATGGGCGGCACATCGGTAAACGGACGTTTAAACCGACCCAGATAAGCGTCTATTTCTGCGGTGGCATCGGCCAGTGCCACTGCCGCCACATCCTCGTCAATCAAGCCGTCTTGGTTGCGGTCGGTCAGCTGGATAACCTCCAGCTCGCTGAAACGCGCAACCATATCCTTAACCGTCGCGTATGCCATTACTCGTCCACCTTCCGTTGTAATGCAGGTTCGGCACAGATTGCCTTCCACACCGCTTCGCCGACTTCGGCGCGCTTCACTTCGCGCCAGCCGCCGTCAAACAGCAGGCCGCCGCGCCAAAATTCTTTGCCGTCTGCGCCGGTACTGACGAGCATCACATCGCGGCTGTCCGCCAAAGAGTCGGCGGCGCGTTGCGTATGCTGCGCTTTGAGTTCGGCAAGTTCGGCGGACAGTGCCTTTTTGTCGTCTTCGGCTTTTGCCAAGTCTGTGGTCAGCATTTCGACATCGTTTCGGGCGGCGGCAAGCTCTGCCTGCACGGCGTCCAATTCGGCTTTGATGTCTTCAAACGACGGGGTGGCGGTTTCGGCGGTGGCTGGTTTGTTGTTGGTTTTTGCCATGATGACTCCTTGTTTCAGACGGCCTTTAAATAGGTGTTAAAGGTCGTCTGAAAACGGTTCAGGGTTACAGGTGGACGCAGACGTGCAGTTTCAGACGGCCTTTGAAGGTATTGGTCGTGCCGTTGATTTTGTCGGCTTCCAATAATTCACGGGCTTTATCTTCCAGTTCGGGCGGGACGACCAACAGGCTTGGCTTAATGCCCAAGACATAACCGCCATCAGCTTTGGTTTTTTGCATTTGCACGATGATTTTGGCAAGGTTTTCGCGGGTCAGCGCGGTTTTTTCTGCCATGTGCATCAGCTGCCACAAACCGAAACCGGCATTACAACGGCGGCGCGAGCCGTACAGGTATTCGTCTTCCATGAACACGCGGTCGGATTTGGACGGATCGAATTTGGTTTCGAACTCTGTTTCGGTGCGGTTTTGGAAAATTAAAGGCTTCAGGGTTTTGGTGTCGTCAACGACGTAGAATGTAGGTGCGTCGTTGTCTGTACCGGTAGTCAGGTTGGAATAAGGCGTGTTTTGACCTGTGCCATCGTGGTTTTCGAAAACTGGATGGTCAACGTCAAAGAAGTATTGGCCGTCGTAGCCAATGGTGGTTTTGCCTTTCTTGAGCAGACCCCACACCAACGTATCAGGCAAAGCGGCAGCGGATTCACCCATTGCAGCCATCATTGGGCGGTACATACCTACTTGGTCATCTTCGATGTCAGTGCGAGCCACGCCAACAGTCGCTTCGAATTTTTTATTTTCCAAGCTCATTGCCTGATTGCTCATTTTTTTGATCTGACGTGAGCCGACCCACTCGCGCATTTGCGGGAATTTGCCCAGCCACGCATAAGTATTCGTCGAAGTTGTTGACGGAATAGTCATAGCGATAGCAGGGTAGTCAGGCTTAACCGAATCTAAGCCGGACTGAAACTCTTTGCGGAATGCTGCCGTCAGGGCGGCTAAAATTGCTGCCTTATCCATTACTTACCTTCACTTTCTTTCACTTTTTTAAATTCCTCTGCGGTCATACCCAGCATTTTTGCGGCACGCTCTTCCTCTGCAGTCAGTGCAGCAACACGTTCTTCCGGCGAATTGCCGCCTGTTTGTGTGCCGGATAAAGCTGCGACCGGCTGGACGTTTTCGATAAAGCCGCTCAAAAAGGCAAAGCCACCCGGCTGTTTCAGCACGCCTTCCGCCCACTCCTTCTGAGCAGGCAACAATTTGCCTGCAGTCAGCGCGGCGGTAATCAATTCGTTGCCTTTGTCTGCTTCATGCTTGGCAGTCAGCGCGGCGACTTGGCTTTGCAGCTCTTGAACCACTGAGATAGGCGCGTATTTAGTCAAATCAGGCTTGGCGGTTTGCGCTGTCAATGCCGCGATGCGGCTGTCTTTCTCTGCCAACTGTGCAAACACATCAGCAGACAAAGCCACGTCTTTCGGCTTGGCTTCGATGAGCGCGGACAATGCCGCCTTCAGTTTTTCTTCGTCCGCCTCAGGCAGACCGAACAGTTGCTGTAACAACTCATTCATGGGTTTTGGCTCCGTTTCCGGGTTTAAAATTTGCGCCGACGCAACCGCCAGCACCTCGTCCATGCCGTCCAACGCAGGGAAATTTGTCAGCGCGGCGTGAAAAATCTTGGTTACATATCCCTTTGTGTCATAGGAAAACACAGCAGAGATGTAGCGATACTCTTTTGCGGCAATTGCAGCAGCCGCCTTGTCCGTCCATTCCACTTCGGCAAACATGCCTTTAGGCGTGAACTCTAGCCAACGCATCCAACCGGCGGCAGGTGCAGGTTGTCCGTTTTTCTCTTTGTAGAGCGTCTGGTGTTCATAATCGACAACCAACTGATTGCGCGAACTGTTGGCCAACAGCGCGACATCATGACCGTTCTCTTCGGTCAGATACCACGCAGGGACATCAGTCGGACGACCATCTACTGCGCGAAATTCGCCATATGGCAGCAGTTGGATTCGCCCGTCTTTTGGCTGCACCTCGAAACTGCACACGGCAAGTAGGGTTTTTTGTGCATTTTTGGACATGTGTACCTCTCTCAATACTGTCATTTTGCCTATTTGAAAAAACAACAAAGAGTAGGCGTGCTTCAAACCCTACCGCCATTTTTTTAAAACCTGTCCGCGCGATACACAATTAATCGTTTTCAGGGGCTTTTTAGAAGCGTCTAGGATTGATTTTTATATCTTGGGCAGGGGTTTGTATTACCCGCATAAAAAAAACGCGCTAAAAAGCGCGTTTTTGAGGGTTTTATAAATTCACGGTATCAGATCCGAAAAATAATCCTGCACATCGTCCATCAAAGCCTGTTTGTCGTCGTCCGTCAACGTCAAAAATTCCCGTTGCGGAATCCGAACTTTGCGGTTGCGCCCAGCCTGCCCACCGAAGTTATGAATAGCGGCATAGATGATATTGGTGCCGACAAGGGCGGTGTCGTTATCGTACATAGTCGAAAAGCTGTCTTTCAGACGCCCGGTATCAGTCAAAGGTTTACCGGCTCGGTATTTCAGCCCCAACCATTTCGGACGGCCTGCGTAGCGGAAATTGAGCTTGACCGCCGTGTGCATGGTTTCGGACAGTCGGCGCATCAGCAGGTAGCGGTTTTCGACACCTTCCTCCAGCCTCTTAAGCTGGTTTTGAATTTCCGAAATATTGTCTATTCTGACTTCAATCATGGTATTATTCCGTACAGACGTTGGAAAAGCGGTGATAACCTCGATACCGCAGCCTGCCCGTTAGGGCGTCCGAGAGCGTGTGCAAGTGATTTCGAGCCTTGCCCAACGTCTATTTCAATACTTCCTTCTTCGCCATAAATTTGGCAATCTCTTTGTCGTTACTGATCCGATACGACTGTAGATAAATCTCATCCACCTCCTTAATATATTTTAAAACCGCCCACAATGCCGAGCCTTTATAGCGAGCTGTGAAAATCAATTCACGATTGTCACGGATGACATGTTCAGGGTTTTGCAGCATATCCGGCAAAAAAGCATAGTAGGAGTCATCGAAATTCTGCCCCTCCCGACTGTCCACCTGTTTGACCAATGTATCATCAGACAGCCACACCGTCGCCCGCGCCATGCCTGTCAACTCCTGCGTCTCCTTACTCAACACGCCGGCAGCAAATTTAAGCTGTCTTGACAGCGCGTTCCGGATTTTGATTTTTTGCTCTTTATCCGGTTTGCCTTCAATGTTCAGACGACCTTTGACCTCGTAAAACTCTTTTTTGAGCTGTTTGAAACTGCTTTTAAAATCGGGACCGCCCATTTCCGCCTTGGCAAACTCATGAGCCAAGGCGCGGTCGTATCTGTCCAAATCCGGGCGGTAGTTCATCCGCCCTGCGTTGTAGTCAAAGCCGCGGTCGGTCGTGTAGAGGCTGCCGTCGGGGGCTTTATAGGCAGTCGTCTGATAGCTGTCGCCTTTCTTGTTGTAGATTTTTTGGGTTTCAACTAGATTTTCCGGCGTGCTTTGTCCGACAATCCGCCCCTGCCTCTCGACATCCCGTTCAGACAGGGCGATGACCGAGCAGCGGCAGTTGTAGCCGTTGGGCGGGTAAAAAGTCGTCCAGAAAGCATCATCATATCTGTATACCAAACCATCCATTGCCGCGTGAGTTGGACGTGTGCGGCTGTCACCCACGGCGTCATACATCCAATAAGGTCGTGCATCAATATTTGCCATATATCCTTGATATTGACCGGCGTTGTAGGCAGTTTGCATGTTGGTACGGTAGATCGTCTCCAACCTTCGCGGCGAACCGAATACCTCGCCGGTGGCTGGGTCGATGATGTCTTTACCGTTATGTCCGTTCGGGTGCAGCCAGCCCTTGCCGGAGAGCAGGTTTAAGATGCCTTTGCGCCAATCATCGTATGACTGCCCACTCTTTGCCGATTCAACCATCGAAGTTTTGATGTCGTTGAGCATATCCAAATCGGTCATGCGGGCAATCGTATAGACTTTGGCAATTTCGGAGGCTGTCAGATTGCGGTAGCTTTCCGCCGTAACCTTTTTACTTTCCAACCACTCGATTGCCTTTTTCGGCGGCAGACTTAAGGCAAATCCCAAATCAGGCGCGGGCATGGTCTTGTCCCAAGATATCGCTGATAAACAAGGCCTGCTGCATATAAGTACGCAGTTTCGCGTTGTCCAAATTCGGATAAAGCGCATTCAGTGCGGCATTTGCCTCCTCGTAGCTGTTGCAAGCATTAAGTGCGGCAACCGCCTGACGCACCATCGGGTTGAGCTGAGAATTGAAATCGGGTTCTACCAGCGCGTCATCCAACGCGCCGTCCAATATTTCCTGATGCCTGCCCGTAGCCTTAGATGGTACGGCGTGGGCGGATAAAGCCGCCAATGCAGTTCTGTTTACCGGATTGTCCGGTACCTGCCGCGCCAACACAGCCTCACCCTCCTGCACATCTGGAATTACCAGTTTGTCGCGCACCCAGCTTTCGGGGATTTGTACGCCGACATCCACCAGTTTCGGGATAGCGTCGGCGAAGACTGCGATGTCTTCCGGATCGCGCGTGTCAAATTCAAATTTCGGCACGCGGTTTGGGTCGGCATTGAGATAGTTGATTTGCAGGAACGGCCCGATGATTTGGCTTGTGATGGTTTGCGCCACCTGTTTTGCGTCCGATACCAGCAAATCGCGGCGTACTTCGTTGTGGATATTGCCCAGCGCGTTGGTGCTGGATTTTCCGTCCGCGCCGCTGGTCAGCGTTTGCCCCAAAATCAGCCGTGCTGCCGATTTTTCACACCAGTCGGCCATCTGCAAAAACGGATTACTGGTTGCCGTCGTACCGCTTGCCGCGTTGTGAAGCTCGATTTCCATACCTTCGGGCATGATGCCAGCCGCGTTGTGGCCGATTTCCGCCACCGCCCGAAGCAGGGTGTTTTTCTCTTTTTGGGTTGCGCCCGCGCCGTATTTGCCGATACGGATGGGCATGCCGTACAGCTCCAAAAACTCGGCAAAATCGTGAACGGCGTAGTGTTTGAACATATACAGCCAGGCAAGCGTGCGAAAAAGCCCGTTGCGCGCCTGCTGGACGCTGCGCGATTTTTGGGTATGAACGACCCAGCCCAGCGGCCACAACGCTTCACCTTCCGGATTTTCGCGGGTACGCAGCAGCAGCCCGTCATCTTTGTCCCATTTGAACCAGCTTTGCGGGCGGTGGATAAAGTTTCGGGGTAGGTAAAGGCCGTCTGAAAATACCCACTCGACCTCCAACGCAGAAAATCCGTGCCCGACCGCGTCCATCAAATCCATAATCAGGTCTTCGAGGGTAGGCAGGCTGTCCATCATTTCGTAGGCTTGGTCGGACAGCTTTTCTTCTTCGGGCGTCGCATTTCGCGGCGGGGCGACGCGCCAGTTGAGCGTCAGCAGCGCGCGTTTGCGCGTACCCATATTTGCCGCGATGTCGCTGTCGCGCTCCTCAATGTCCGCGAAAAGCTCGTGTTGGGCTCGGATGTCGCCGTTTTCCGCGTCCTCGAAGAGGGCGCGCATTTTTTGAGGCGTAATAAAATTGGACGGATGTTCGGCGATAACTCGACCTGTCGCCGTGATTTGAGCCACATCCGTCTGCAATGCCGTTTCAGGCTTGAGGATTTTGGATTTTTTGTCTTTTTTTGCCATTACCGGCTCCATTTGCTTCTAATGTCATCGTCAAAATCGTCGTCATTCGGGCTTTTCCATTCTATTGGCACACAATTCGCCACCGCCCCCGACCACAGCATATGTACCGCATCGGGGCCGTCGTCATGGTCGGCTTTGGGGAAATGGCGGAACTGCTGCACCAGCGTCTGTTGGCTTTCATTGAGCAGTATCAGCCCGTTAGCCATGTGCGGCTGCAAGGTCTCGATCCGCAACAGCTTGTCCGATACCGGCTTGACCGCGCGGGCGGGTACGGGCAGCCCACGCGCCGCACTGCGCTTGACCAGCTCGTCTTTTAAAAATTCCTGAAACTGTACCGTTTCGACAAACCACAGCTTACAGCGGTATTGCCGGTGCAGGCGGATGACATCCTCGATAATCAGGTCGGGCAGGCGTTTTTTGATTTGCGCCTCTACGATATAAAGCTTGCCCGTCTGCCGCTGATAGCCGCCAATGATGATTGCCGACGGGTCGCGGCTTGCCCCCGCTTTGCCGAGCGATGGGTCGAGCGATCCGAAGTAGACCAGGTCGGACGGCAAGTCTGTCCAGAATTTCATAGATTTTGCAAACGGCGCGTCTTCGCCGGATACGGGGTCGTTTTGGTACTCTGAATCAAACGTCGCGTGTCCGTCGCGGGCGCGGATTTTCATTAGGGCAAGCACGCCGCGTGCCGCCCAAGAAGTGACTGCGCCGCGCTCCATCTCGCCCTTGTTTGCCTGATAAAACGCCTCGGCCACCTCCGCGCCGTCGTTGCGGTACAGTTCTTCCCATCTGTCCCACAAATCCATGCGGTCGGGCCAGCGTTTCATTGCCTTGAATTTTCGCGTGCTCCAAAACGGGTTATTTAACGTGCGGCTCAACACGCTGTCGTAATGCAAAATCGTGCCGATATAAATCACGTCAAACTTGGTACCGACCGCGCCCAACGGCAAGACGGTTTGTTTAAGCCACATTTCCAGCTTGTCGCGCTGGTCGGGGTTACGCACCATCTCGTCGTTTTCGATATCGTCAAGGATGGCAAGGTCGGGGCGGAATGCACCATGCACCATGCCGCGCATTTTCTTACCCGAGCCGAAGACTTGGATTTTGACGTTGGATGCGGTAACAATCGTCCCCGCCTGCCAAACCCGACCTTGTCCGCACATCTCAGGAAAGTCGGTTTTTAAACGCGGGTTAAATTCAAGTTCCGCCTTGATGGCTTCCAGCATCGGATAGGCTTGGTCGATACTGTCCATCGCGATGACGATAAACTTTTTTGCGCCGGTGATGACCGTCCAAAGCGAGAACAAGCGCGTAACCAGCGTCGATTTCGCCTCGCCGCGCGGGGCGGCATCCGCCTCGTTGATGCCTTCGGGCTGTTGTAGGATTTCGGGCAGGCGGGAAAACAGAAATTCATGCAGCTCCGATTTTTCAGACGACCTGACGTAATGCGGAAAATAGGTATTGACGAAATACTCGTAACCGTTGACCGGGTCTAATACCTTCGCCCGACGTTCGGCAATAGCCGCGGGCGATGCATCAAAGCCGTCCGCCTCCGCCTCGATGGTTTGGCGGAGTTGGGCGGCATATTCGGCAAGCGACTTTAAAAACTCTTTGGACTTCATTTTTCAGACGACCTTCATCGGTATTTCTTTTCAATTTCCACGCCCAGCGGCTCAACCAACTCGACAAAAGCCTGCAAGTGTTGCGGGTATCGCTCTTTGACTACTTCGCCAAACAATTCCAACACCTCAATCGCCGTCGCCAGTTTTGACGTTTCCGGCATCACTTTGGCGTTTGCCGCCACGGTCTTGGTAAACGCATCCGACAGGCTCGCCAATAATTTGGCGCGCTCGGACGGCATCAGCTCTTCGACCGACGTGTCTTGCAACATCGTCATCGTTGACTGGTACTGCACCAAAAAACCCGCCAGCAGCGAGCGGCTCAAGTCTTCGATGCCTCCGCCAGCCAGCGTGTAGGCGGCGCGTACTTTGTCCCAATCGTCGCCGGTCTCTTTGGCGGCACGTTTCCAGCTACGGGCGGTAGCTGTCGGGATTTCGCACATCATCGCAGCGATTTCGAGCGTTTGGCCGTCGCTGACGTACAGCCTGCGCAGCTTTTCGCGGATTTCTTTCGGGTGTGCCATATCAGCCCCCGAACTTGGCTCGCAGCAGCTCCCAGCCGGTCGTTACAATCACGCCGCCGAGACCGCCATAAACCGCAGCAGATTTCTTGCAGTCTTTCTTGATTTGCTGCAATTCCTCGTCCATGCGCGCCTGATTGGCAAGCAGGTCATCCTGCTTGGCTTCGATACGCGCCAAGGCTTCCAAAATCGGGTCGCTCATGATTTGTCCGCTTTCCTGTCCAGTTTTTCGTTTACTTTTTCCAACTTGTTTTCAATTCGTTCCAAGGCCGCCGCAATATTAGTGCTGTCTGCCTTGGCGTCTGCCTTGGTGTGATAAGAGAGCTTGACCGCGTGCAGTTCCTCTTTAAGGTCGTCGATACGCTTGTCCGCTTCTTTCAGACGGCCTGAAATGCCGTTGACCCAAAACCAAAACGCCGCCGTCGCAATCGGCCACAGGGTTTTAAAACCAAATTCAAAGTCCATTCAAAACCCCTTTAAACCGGCACATCGCCAAATACGATACGGACGGAGTAGCCGTCAGGATGACGACTTGCCACTTCGACCTTTTGACCGTCAAAAAAGACTGAGTAATATTTCCGCAAAATACCAATCACATCAGCAGGAGCGGTTGCGGAAAACTCTACACAAAAGGTCGTCTGAAAATTCTTATCCATGCGTACCGCGTACTCAATACCGGCCTTATCCAATAGTTTGGAAACATGGATGACAAACGGCTCTTGCTCGCGTGCTCGGCTCAATCCCAGCTCTAAATCCGCATGACGGCAGGCGACCGTGCGTTGCACCAAATCACGATAAGTCGTCATCGTATGCCCTCCGTGCCGTCAACTTCCGCTTGACTGTCGACCCAATCGCGCCAAGCCTGATTTTGGTTTTCCAGCTCCGAAACATAGCCGCCAAACTCAGCGGCGTGTTCGAGCAGCGTGGCCGTCTTGCCGTCTTTCGGCGGATTCGGACGTACCGGCGCGACCATCAGCGCGGCAGGCGGTGTCGGCATGACCGCCTTTTCGACAATCTTAATTTCCGTAGCCGAGGGCGCGCTTGTAGAGCTGCAGGCCGTGATGGCCAAAGCCGTCAATACAATTACCGCTTGCATTTTTACGGTCTTGAGTAAGGACATTTTCGATTTCCTTTTTATTTTCCGTTTTCAGGCGACTGACTTCCGCCTGCTTTTGTGCCAATTTCACACCGACGGCGTGCGCCTTGGCTTCAGATTGTTTTGCTTCCGCGCGTGCCTGTTCCAGTTCGCGCGCATAGTTTTGAGCCGACAACAGCAGGGCTTGCGCTTTGTCTTTTTTCATCTTGTCGATGACCGCTTGCTGCTTCGTAAAAGCCGACTTGTAGCCTTGATGGTGCGACACAGCCAAGCCCGTGCCAACAAGCGCGATGATGGCAATCGGTTGCCAGTTATTCGCCAGCAGTTTCATGAGATTCATTCTCAACCTCCTGACGTTTGACGCTGACAAACGAACGCGCCACCGCATAGCCGCCCACAATGCCCAAATACACCGCCCAAATCTCCGCCGACGGATCGGGCAACATCACAAACTTAAACGTACCAGCCGCGCAGGCAACGTTTGCCCACAGTTTCGAGTGCGACACATTGCCTGTCGCAGGGTTTTTAAAAATATCCAAAATACGCATTATTTATCCCGTAGGTCGGGCATTTATGCCCGACAAAAATCAGTGCTTTTTTCTCGCAATGATTGGGCGGTCGTAATAACCACTGCCGATACAACGTGTTTCAATTCGGACTTCCCAATCATTTGACGCCAAATTCAAAATCCAACAAATCAGACGTGCTTTCAGCATTTTCTCGCCTTGCGTTTACGCGCCGCGCGTTTGGCTGCCGCCACGCCCGACTTGCCCAGGCGCATAGACGGATGTTGTTTTAAATAGCCAATGCTGGCAGGCTTAATCTCAAATTCGGGCATCTGCGGTTTCAAGAAAGACAGAGCCAAAGCAATCAAAGACTTTTTCATGCCTCGCTCCTGCTCAGTGCCGCACCGCCCAATGGCAGGTTGTAACGCTCCGGAGCGGGGTCAAGAGGCGCACCGCCGACAGACGGCCATACATACGCAGCCACGCGGGACGTCGGAAATGCCGCGATGCTGACGCGGTTGCCTTGATTGCCGCCCAAAACCAGCAGATTACCCACCTTGTCCTTACCGACAACAAAACCAACATGACCGCCGCCTTGGCGCGTAAACACGACCAAACAGCCGTAAGCAGGCTTGGTAAGGCGTTTACCGCAAAAAGCATATTCTTTGGCGCGCATCCAATCCTTCGGGATTTCTCGGTTACCGGCTCGCAGACAATGGGCTGCGAATACGCCACACCACGGCGTTTCATCGTCTTTCCACCAAGCTTTCAGCCCGTGAAGCCAATTCAAAATGGTCGGATTGTGGTTTTTACCGGGGATTTCTGTCAGACCGATATACTTTCGCGCTTCGGCAATCCAAGGGAGTTCTTTTTGCGGGGCCATAAATACCTCAAATAGATAGTTTTTAAACCCCATTAAACCGTCTTTAACCCATCGTCCCGAACGGTAGATGTTTCACCCCCTCCAAACCAAAAAAAAAGACCGTCTGAATACAGACGGCCAAAGCCTGGTCACACATCACTGCCTAAAATAAAGCTGCCTGCTGTGCCGCAGGTCGGCTCATTTCATTGATAATCGTATATCCCGTTCGTGAAGAGATGCCATATTTAGGGCATAGCTTCGTCATTGCCATAAGCCCGCTCTCCTTATCAATATCGCGCAATTTGACAAACTCCTGATAAAACCTATGGTTTCTCAACTGTATTAACGCCTTGCCGCACCGTGGGACATACAATTCCTCGCCACCATATACCCGCAACAGCTCATGCGTTTTCACTTCGCCGATAGCTTCGACTAAAATTGCCAAACGCTCGGTGTCCACCTTACCCTTGCCAAATTTAAACCGCGCCCCGCCAATCGCCTTGACCAGCTGCTCGGTTGCAGCCAATCCGATGACATCTACAATTTCCAATACCGTGTCCGGCAATAAATGTTCAACTTTTTCGAACCCCATCTTCTACTTTCCCCGTTTCCTGTTTTCTGCAATCTGCAACGCAGCAACCAGTTTATGTAGCTGCGTATCGTCTAAATATTCGACCTTATCCTTACCAAACATCCGCCGCGCCATTGCGTGTGCATAGTTCCAATGCTTGCCGCCGACGGTCAGCAGGGCCTCGACTTTGTCCAACATTGCCGCTGATGATGTCCGCCGCAGATGTGGTTTACCGTGTGGGTTACCTTTTGCTTTAGGCTTGAAACCGTGCGACCGCATATCAGCGACAACAGACTCAAGTTCAGAAACATCCATATCCGCACACGACCGCTTGCCCGTCACACGCTCCAACACCGCGCGATAGGTACCGTCATCCAAGCCCAGCTCCTTTTGAGCAATCTTAATTTTCGCAATCAACGCCCGGCGCATTATTTCTCCAATACAACATATAGTATAAATTAGCGCATATTATACCAATAAAATACAATATATAGTATTAAGTCGATGTTTTTTGTGAAACTGATAGGCACAAAAAAGGCCGTCTGAATAATTCAGACAGCCAAAATTTCAAAACCTTAATTAACGGCCACAAATACGTTTTGATTTACTAATACTGCCGTCTTGGCATACAAACTTATCCCCCGCACAATGCGACACACCGCCTTTTTTACCCGAACAAGGCTGACGGCCCTTAGCTTGTACAGTTAAAGGCATCGACACCAAAGCCAAAGTCACGCAGGCAATTAATAGTTTCTTCATGATTTATCCTCTATGATATAGTCAAAATGTTATTTGATTATACTCAATATGACTACAAACAAAAAGGCCGTCTGAAACAGGTTTTAAACCCCATTTCAGACGGCTTTTAATCAAGCTTTAAACGTCAAAAAAAAGATAAAATCAACGCAAGAAAAAACCAAACCACCCCGAAGCAGTAATAAATAAAGGCTTTTTTTCGGTCGCGTATAGCCTCTTTTTCTCCTTCTTTCACTTTTTCCCACACGAGAAAAGCGGTTTCCAATTTTCGGTTGGCGTTTTCGACTTGAGCGTGGATGTAGAAGGAATCGCGTGCGGCAGTTCTTAAAAATTCCAGCTCCTCAGTATTTAAATTTTCGTTTTCCATCACACCAACTCCTGCTCAGTAGGCTCAATCACAAAATCCTCAAGCCCCGACACAATCTTAATACCCGGCACTTGGCCGTCTGAAAAACGCTCTTTTTGATTCAGGATGGCGTCTTTGTCGATTTCCTTTTTCGTGCGGACAAACTCGGAAAAGGCGGATTTCTCCGAGAGCCACGCCAAGACGGCGGCCACGCCCGTTACCTTGACGGATGGCGGACGGATGCGCCATTTAATCAGGCCGGTGGTAAAGTCCACGGTTTTGGTTTTACCGTTATCCGTCAGCTCGTCCTTATGCGCTTCGCAGTAGGCGGCCACACGTTCGGTCAGGCTCATGATTTCGGCACACATCGGCGCGGCTTTGGCGGCATATTCTTCTTCGATGACCGCTTTTTTATCGCCTGCTTCGGTTTCCAGGCGTTTGACTTCGCGTTGCAAGTCGCCGATTTTGCGGATAAACGCAGTGACTTCCGCTTTGTCTTGTGCCGCTTCGATAGCGGGTTGTTTGATTCGGGTTTTAGCCATTTGCTTCTTCCTCCAGTTTGTTGAGTAGTTGATATACTTCGCTTGCTTCAAATCCTTTAGTTTCAGCAAAACTGATAAAGGCATCCCAGTCTTGCTCTAAATATTCGTCCAATAGACGGTACTCGTGCGGTTCAATCATGATGTTTTCCTTTAATCTTGATCTGATAAGTCTCGTAAAATTTCACTTAAAAAATTCTCGTGGAGTGCTGTTTGCCTTTTTCTCAGATATCCTGCTGCAGCATGTCCGGCAAAGATTGCAGGAGTTTTTTCACTATCATCTTCCAATCCTTTGATTTCAAAATCAAATAAGCTTTTGGTACTATCTTTAATAGTAATAATGACTTTAGCCATTTCTCTTTCCTTTCAGGTTGGGTTTAACATTTCGGCTTGCTCAAGCCTTGTTCGCGTTCGCGCTTGGCAAGTGCCTCAACTTTCGCGCGGTGTCTCAAAATCTGCTCGGCGGCGGTTTCAGCCGGAGGCGGTATCAGCGACTTGCCTTTTAATACCTCTTTAATTACGCCCTGTATGCGTCTTAAAGCCGATTTCCCCTTCGCTTTTTCCTCCGCCGTGGGGTGGTAGCGGTGTTCCAGTTTCAACGGCTCCGGTGGCGGCGGAATCTTGTCCAAAAAGTCTTTCGGACTCGGCCAGCGGTTGGTCTCATTTGCCAATACCATAAAGGCCGTCTGAAAGCGCGATACATCTCGCGCTTCGTCCCACGCCCGGCCGTGCGCCAACACACGGCTCCATGTTTGCGCAGTGGCGGCCACAGTGTCGGCAGCCGGCGAACCGCTCAGACGCAGGGTCAAAAGCATGGTCAGGCCGTCGATCATGGCGTTATGCAGTTGAGTAGGCAGTTCTTTCATTTTTTCAGTCCTTGCAGCGACGCGGCTGCAGTAAGGGTTTGGCTGGGGTTGGCCGGCAGTGCGGCGCGGCAGTTTGGTTGGTTTGTCTGATTCCCTGCGCTTGGTTGGCCGACCCAGCCTGCAAGGATTTCATACAGGTAGCCGTGCGACTTCAGCGGCGTTTTCAGACGGCCTTGGTCGCGTGCGTTTACCGTCTCGTTAAAACCGTGAATCCAAGCCTCGGCAGGAGCAGGGAAACAAACCCCGTCACGCGCCGCTTCTTGTGCCTTAATCATCGGCAGCAACTCATTCAGCAGTTTCGCGGTACGCGCCCAAGAGAGCTGGGACTTGGCAGGGCGGAACAGCCCGATGTAGCGGATAGCCGCCTTGCCCAACTCCGCATCCATATCCAATACGGCCTTGAGCACCGCCGATACGTCGGCATCGTTAATCAACGTATCCAGGCTGTGCACCGCGCCGCAGTTCGGGCATTTGATGTTCATGACTTGCTCTCCCGCACCAAGTACGCACACGGCCAACCCATACCCCGAATAAATGCCAACGCCTGCAAAACCCCGTCAAACTCCCAAACATACCCGGCATCATCAAACATCTTCAGCCCGACCCCACCGTCGGTTGCCTGTACGTCCGCCAGCTTCACATCCTCGCCCGCGTCCTCTTGATTCCAAATCGAATAATTGATTGCCATCTTTACATTCCTTTCTTTACCGCCAAACCGTCTTCTCGCCGTTTCGTTTCCGTATCCAATCTCGACACGGCCACCATACTCAGCCGCACCGCCTCCGGCGCGGCGGCAAACCGTCTTTTATTCAACTTCGCCAAATCCGCCCTGCGGACAGGTATCAGATTTTCAATCGCGTTATTCGTAAAGTCGCCGTCCACATGCAGCAGCAGAAAACCCTTGTCCAACTTCCTGCCTGCCGCCTCCCACACCAAATAAGACTTCATCCTCCACACATTCGGCTCGGCCACCTTCACCCAAACCACACCCTTAACCGTCCGCTCTGCACCTACCGGCTTGATGTTTTTCGGGCAGTGCCCTTTTTTAAAACTACCGCCGTTTGCTTTCAGCCTGCCCGTACCGGCTACCGACGCATTCCACGGCACCATCCCCTTTGCAAAAAAGCCTGTCCGCCCAGTCATCCACCCCTTGCGCTTACACAGCGCGCTGATATTGTTCTGCATCACCGAGCGGCCGAACCGCTCGTTAAATGCCGCCGTCAGCTCCCGCCTCGGCATCTCCCTATTGGCGGAAATAAAAGACAATTCCGCCTCGCTGTAAGAAATAGGCTTACCCTTGGCCATCTTTCTTCCCTCCCAACATCTTCGGCAAATCAAAACTCCGCCCGCCGTATTCGGCCTTCAGTTTTTCAGCCTCGAGCACCACCTGCGCATTACCGATAATCCTATCGGCCATACCGCCTATCGCCTTCGCCCGCTCTATCTCTTTGCTCAAATCCTCGCCCGCCAAATCCTCGTCACCCAGACGCTCCAACTGCGCAAACAAATGATTGTTCAAATCTTCCAAACTGTTTTTCATTTTTAACCTCACCAATCAATTTACTTTTCAGACGGCTTTACGATCTGGACATTGCCTGCCAAGTGATTTTCAAGTTCGGCTTGTTTATCGATCCATGCTTTAAACTCTGACCAAGTTTCAAACTTAGTTTGCTACGCATCAACCTGCCCAACTTAATGCCCAGATAAGACAAAAACATTAAACCGCTGATAAATGTCCAAAACACTGATGCTGACCAATGGCTGATATACACACAAAAACTCAACATCAACCCCGTGAAAACATCCTTGATGATGCTTTCCCAAACACTTTCACTTGCGTTGTACGCAACAAAGTTTTTACCTCTGATTTCAATCATTTAATCACCCCAAGAATCGCCAAAAACGCCACAAGGACAACAACCAACCCAAAAAACATATCGCAGGCATCCAAAACAACAGCTTTAGTCTGCTGCTTAAACCAGTTTTCAATCAGGCTCATCAGTGCCAAAACCACCAGTGCCAAACCAATCAGCCCGCAGATCAAGAGATAAATCATCATTCCGGTAGTCATCACATCTCCTTCCACTCTTTCATCACATCATCCAATGCTTCGCGGTAATTGCTTCCATAGCCTCTAATGCCGTATTCGGTTAACCTGCAACAGGCCTTCTGACCATTTTCTTTTGAAAATTCGGCTGACCCGACTTCCATTAAGAAATCCAGCCTTTCCGTATCCTTTACAGCCTGTTTAAATTTCGGAGAGAAATCCAAAACACTAGATTCTTGGTCAACAATATCGTTACTCGAAGACAGCAAGGTATCCAATACGGTCATAATCCAAGGCAAATTGGCGTTGGCAGACTTATATTCCAAAGCTTCAAACACTTCATCCGCAGGCGCATTGCTCAGATATTCGAAATCATCTTCATCTTCTGGGTCGGCAGGTTGATAAACCGGATTCAAACCCTGCGCAATTTTGTTTAAAAACGCGACCAGTTCCCATACTGCGTCAAGGTCTTCTTTATTTGGTCTAGTGATATTCATCACGCTTCCTCCCATAAATTTATCGCCCGCGCCAAAGTTTCCGCTTCCGCCGTTTTCCACATCCCGTCCGGCGACCGCGCGGCGATTACAAAGCCTTCGCCGTCCTTCTTCATGAGCATCAGCTCGCCACGGTCTTCGATCCATTCGGCAATTTCTTTTGCATTCATTTTTAAATTCCTTTTAAATCAATACCTTATATTTTCAGTAAGGCAAAAAAATATAGATCAACATCAACGGCTTACCGTTTTAATTGTCGTCATACCCGTCATGGCATTTGCCGATCATGTGCAACACGACGATTCGGGCCAGCATTTCAAGCCAAATCCCCAGCAGCACCAACACCGCCAATCCGACAACAAACCAAATCATTTTTTCTCCTCCTTCTTCTCGGCAGGCCGTTTAAAACGCGCCTGATATTCCTCGATTTCACGCTCTCTATTTTTTTGCGCCATTCGCGCCGTCGCACGCCTGCGGTGTTGTCCCCAAGCCTGCCAATCCGTATTACGTCGTCCAAAACTCATTTCACACATCCTTTCATAATCGCCTTATCGCCATATTTCGCGCGGATTTCCTTAAGCGCACGTTCCAAAGCCTCTTGTCTAGCCGTAGGGCTCAATGTCTTATCGCTCATAAACAATCCCTTTCATTTTTTCTTCCGTACTCATAGCCTCATATTGCTCGCCCAAGGCTTTTGCCTCCAAATCCGCCATACGCTCGCGGCGCGACATTTCCAACTTCGCCGCCGACACCACCGGCTTAGAGCAGTTGTGCAGCATCGTGCCCACCAAAACCGCCCAAAACAACAACCAAAAAGCCAAACCGAGACACTTGGTTTTTCGTTCATAAAACAAATTAGACATTTTCATATTTCCTTATAAATCAATTACTTAATATTTTCTCAAGGCAAAAAAATTATTGCGTACCCAATCCGCCTTAACCTGCGCCGCCCATTCCCTGGCTTCCTCTTTGCTTTCAAATCGCTTCCGCAGTCGGCGGATTTGCAACCATGCGAAGCCTTCTTTCCGCTTGCCGCGCACATCCGCCCACCAAATCTTGTGCCGTTTATGGGTTTCGTAGTCGTACCAAGTGTCCTCATAGACTCCGGCGTGTACCGCATATTCTTGTCTCATTTCAGACGGCCTTTCTTATCGGATAATCAGGGAACTGTATTTCTTAACGATACCGGCCTGCATCTTGATACCGTTCTTGTTCGCCGTGCGTACCGCGCCGCGCATCAATTTGCTCATCCGGCGCGTATTGCCGTTGCTATGTTTAACCAGTTCCAAGAGCGTCTCCTCGTCCGCATCAGGCAAAGCCGCTTCCGCAATCTCAAAGAGTTCGTCATCCGGCAAAGATTCGCCCAAATTCAACGCGACAGACACTCGGCTATAAAGTTGCACCAGCTCGCCATGCTTACCGCGCAGGTTGGCCACCAGTCGGGGCATACCGCTCAACACCAAACCGCAGCCCGTCTCATCGTGCAGACGGCGTACAATTTCAAGGGCGCGTAGCGGCAGGTTTTCCGCTTCATCGACCACAATCAGACGGCCCGAATCGCGCAGGCGGTCAGATACAGACTCAAACAAATCATTCAGGCTGCCCATCGCCGATACCTTCGCCGCTGTCGCCAACTTGCGCATCAAGACCAAAGCCGTAAAGCTCGGATTAGCCTCAATCAAGATGGCCGCAGGGTTTTTCTCGCAGTAGTTTTTGACCGCCTGCGTCTTGCCCAATCCCGCCTGACCGTAGATCACCACCGTTTCGCCGCCTTCGTGCGCATCGCGCATCACTTCCGCGATTCGGCGGGTCGTCTTAGTCGATACAAAACCCAACACCAGCTCTTCGCGTCGCGCTTTGCTGTCCTGCATCTCCAAAAACGCCTCGATTTTCGGCTCGATGGTTTCATAATTACCGCCTTTTTCCGCATAAGTACCATTGAGATACATACTGATGGATGCCGGCGAAGTACCGATACCGCGTGCCAGTTGGGTTTGGTTCATGCCTGATTTAGCTTTAAATTCAGCCAGTTTTTGTTGCAATGTATGATTGATTTGTTTCATTTTTAGTCCTTTTAAAAGAAGTTTAAAACCGTTTTAACTTCTATCCGCCTCAAATAGCACAAAATCGTCCGTGCCCGTTTTCGGCAATACAGCATACTTCGCCTCGATGACGTTTCCGCCCAAATGTCCCAGCTCGTCCCAAACCGCAGCCTGTTCCAAAGCCGGATTGACTTCCGCATTTGCGAGCTTGATTGCATTTTCCGCCCGCTTGATTTTGCCTTTTCGACGTTTTTCCGCCAGTTGGTCGATACGCGCCGTCGGGAAAGCCTCGCGGGTATTGCCGTTGGCCTGCGCCTTAGTAATAAACTTGCCGTCCATATCAAACACATTGACCGCCGACGCATCGTCCAAATCGTAGCTCACGCGTACCTCGTCCTTGTGATACTCCGCCAGCTCGGTTGAGAAATAAGAGTTGTTGAACAAATCCAGCCAACCGCGCTGTACCTTTCGCACCTCCTGCGGCATAAACATCGTCGCCAGCTCTTCCGCCGACAACATATCCGGCGCGATACCGTCCTGTTCCAGCCTCATTTCCCGATAAGCCTTTGGCGTATAATGCCCGCCGTCAGGATGTCGGGGCAGCTCGCCGTGCGGACGGTTGTTGTAATCATCGATACACTTGACCACATCCGCGATAAAACGCGACCAGCTCGGCAGTTTTTTCAAATATTTCTGTTGTTCCTCCGTCAAATCCTTGCCTTTTTCCAAAGCGTTAAAAGCACTTTCCATCTTGCGGTACATCAGATTCTTCGTGCTGCTGTCCATCCCTGCGCCCGCAAACGTCTCATACTGGCGCGCCATCTCAATCAGATTGTCTTTCCACCATCGCTCGATGATGCCTCGACCTTGCGGATTGCCCGCGATACCCGTTTCATGGCGGATACCCAATCGGGACGTAATACCCGTGATTTCATGGTCTATCGTCTTGCCGGTTTGGCCGCCGCCGTTATCCGAGTAATAGATAATCGGCAAACCAAAATGCTTGACCCCGATACGCAGAGCGTCCGATACCGCCACACAACTTTCAGCCAGCGAAACCGAAAAACCGACCACAAACCGCGTACAACCATCAATAATCACCGTCACTTCCGGCTTAAACGGCCTGCCGTGTACCGGATGAGCCACCTTCGCTTTAAAGCTATGGCCGTCGCCGATCCAAACATCGTTAGGCTTCAAAGCCCCCCAATCACGTTTCACATAAGGCAGCAGCGATTTATAAGCCGCCCCCGTTTTCCTGCCGCGCTCCTGCATAATCATCGGCAGCTTGTCCCAAACGCGCCGCACCATACTCAAATTAGGCACATCATTGACCGGCATATTTTCCGCTTCAGCCCACTGCACAAACCGGCGGTAGCTGTGCGCCAGCTTTGGCGCGGACGGAATATTGTGAAACTGCATAAACATCGGCAACCATCCGTAGCTCTCAATCGGCTTGACCGCCTTCGTCGTCTTCGGAGCCAAAGCAACCAACCGCTCCGTCGCGTTTTCCGCCTTAAGGTAGGCAGATATCCAGCCGTCTAAAGTACGTTCGCCAACCTTCGCCGACCGGCTGCGGTCATTGGCCTTTTCCAAGTTCCCAAGCGTGACCGCGTCCAATTTACCTTCTGCCAGCAAGCCCAAAAACTGAGCCACCGCAACCTTGGCAGAGCAACCGTATTGATATTTGATACCCAATACCGCCGCCACCACCGCACATCGCGCATCCGCCACCGACCGTTGTTTCTCGTTCAGCAGCTTGGCCGCTTCAGCCAGTGCCTGAGCCGACATCGCCGTCCCCGGTCTGACTTGGGGCAACATTTTCGGCATCTTCTCCGCCAGCTCGTCCGACTGCCGTTTCATGATGGCTGCTCGGATTTCGGCAGGAAGGGAAGCGATTAAGTATTTTTTCAGACGGCCTCCACGCGCTTTGCCAACCTCTTCGATGTACGGCCAGCCTTGTGTCTTGGCTCGCTTCTCAATCGCCTGTCTTGATACTTGTAGATTTGGCAACCGTAAATTTGCGAGTTCTGATGATGAAAGACTATCTGTTTGCATATAAAACTCCACTTATCCCGCTTTTAGTTCATTTGTAATCATTTTCATGATTTCTTTTAAACATCTGCGTATAATTAGTGCGAAGCACTTAATACTGGCTTGAAATTACGTTCTTCATAACGTGTCGGCCAAATTACTTCAGGTGGGACACCTATTGCATTTGCAATGATTTTTTCTCCTTTCAAATAAGGAAATTGCAATGCTCCCTTCAATGTATTTGGCGACAAGCCGGATGCAACACTAAGAGCTCTTACTGACCACCCACGTTTTTTGAGTGCTGCAACAATATCTGCGCGGTGCCAATCTGCGTTTTTTTGTACCATTTCACTTACTCCATACGTTAAACCGTTTTTCTAACCGTTTGCACTTGGTTGGTTGAATAATATATGCAACCAGATACTATGTAAAGTGGTTGCATAGAGAAATAACTAAGTTTCTGCTTAGATTTTCTGTATGTTTTTGTTTATTAATCAAATTAATTTTATGCAACCAAATACATTTAGTTGCATAGAAAGTTGCATAGATGTTTTTATATATGCAACCACATATAGAGATAGCTTATGAATACTTTTAAAGAAAGATTGACCTACTTATGGCGCGATAACCCAAAGCCTGCGGTTATTGCAAGAGATATCGGAATGAGCCCGCCCGGATTTAACCGGATTTGGTATAACGACGGCCTTCCAAACACTGAAACCCTTATAAAGATTCAAGAATCTACCGGGTGTGATTTAAACTGGCTCCTGACCGGCAAAGGCTTACCGTATCTTGATAAAGCCAGACCGGAAAACGCCGGAGCATTCTCTGTAAGCAGAAATTCTGATGGAATTACCGACACTATGGGCAACCCTGTCGACTTGTCAGAGTTTGTATTCGTGCCGCGCTACAACGTAGCCGCAGCAGCAGGGTATGGCGCACCGGTCTTCAACGAAGAGCCTTTGTTCTGCTTGGCTTTCCGGAAATATTGGATTGACAACTATGTGACCAAACAGCCGGAAAAACTGTCTGTAATTACCGTTAAAGGCGATTCAATGGAGGGCGTGCTCAATCATGGGGATTCCATTCTCATCAATCACGCCGAAACCGACCCGCGTGACGGCCTATATGTCTTGCGTATAGGCAATGACCTCTTTGTCAAACGTGTGCAACGCATACCGGGCAAACTGCTTGTAACGTCCGAAAATCCACGTTACGCACCGTTTGAAATAGATTTGAGTAATACCCAAGACGACATCGCCATCATAGGCCGTGTTGAGTGGTATGGCCGGAGTATTGATTAAATCCATTTTAAAAACCTCTTAAAATAGTTTTAAAAAATTCCCAATCCCGTCAGCTTTCAACAAAAAACCGCGCATTCCCGCGCGGTTTTGTGAAAAAGCTGGCGTAACTTTTCCAGATACAAAAAAACGCTGAAATCCACGTCTTTCCGAGATTTCAGCGTTTTTTTACTCTATTTGTTCCTTGTGCAAAAACTAACAGTCCCCCACATCTGCCTTTATAGAAAAAAACACCGACATCGCGTAAAATAGAGCCAATTTTTCACTTTATTCAGGCCGTCTGAAAACTCCGGCAGCCTGACTCATTTTTCCGGAAAACACCATGAGCGAACAAAACAATCCGCAAATCGAGCCGCAGCTGGACGAAAACCAAATCATCGCCCTGCGCCGCGAGAAACTGCACAACATCCGCAAAGAACGCAACGCCTACCCTAACGATTTCAAACGCGACAACTTTGCCGCCGACCTGCACACCCAATACGGTGAAATCAGCAAAGAAGAACTCGACCCGCAAGGCATTCCCGTTAAAGTGGCCGGCCGCATGATGCTCAAACGTCAAATGGGCAAAGCCAGCTTTGCCACCATTCAAGACGTTACCGGTCAAATCCAGCTTTATTTGAACAACAAAGGCGTGAGCCAAGAAGTTTTGGACGACTTCAACCACTGGGACTTGGGCGACATCGTCGGCGCGGAAGGTACTTTGTTCAAAACCAACCACGGCGAATTGACCGTGCGCGT
>ERZ773009.119-NODE-119-length-55253-cov-6.989764_pt1 | contig 55253 bp, 52 predicted proteins | sample MGYA00580663_ERZ773009 | MGnify/ENA primary metagenome ERZ773009 (study PRJEB29015, sample SAMEA2737969) | human oral metagenome | biome: human oral; feature: human-associated habitat; material: dental | place: China | collected 2026 ... | reverse complement strand
TCGAGGGCGTCACCGGGGCCGTGCTCGCCCTGGTGGACGAGGACCTGCGGGCGCGCACCGCGGGGTCTGCGGACACGGGGGGCGATGCAACCTCCGAGGCCCCGGCCCGCTGGGTCTGGGAGCCCTGGTTCGCGGCAGTCCTGCTCGTCCTGGTGGGCTGGCGCACCGAGATCACCGGCGGAATCTTCATCAGCGACTGCGTCGCCCTGGCGTCTCTTCCCATCACCTGGTCGGCCGTGCGCACATCGCGACGATTCGCCCTCCTGCTCATCCTCGCCCTGCTCGCAACGGCGGCCGGATGGGCGCTGTCCCTCGCCGCTTACGAGGACTTCACCATCATCGCCGCCAATCAGCGCACGCAGCTGCTCCTGGCCGCGAGCCTGCATGTCGACGCACAGGTAGAGCCACCCGCGCACGCCCGGGACGAGCTCGGCCCCGGGCCTGCCGGCGCAGGCGCGGTGGCCACCGCGGGCGTAGGTCCTGTCGCCCCTCCCCGAGTGGCCCGCGAGCAGGCCGTGCCCCCGATGTGGCAAGGACATCCCTGCCACATCGTGCCGGACAGGTATCCTCAGGTCAACCTGATGGGATGCCCTACCTGCCACTTCCCTGATTTTTGGCGTGAGTTTCGGCGTGGTTAGAAATCTAGCCGGGAATTACGGGTTACTTCTTGTGGGCTATTCTTGCCGACGCTATGCCAACGCGTGAGATTCCGGGGGGTTCTTGCGTTACTCCTGCATTCCGTCTTCCCCTGCCCGTCCCAACCTTGCGAGGATGGCTTGCACTGTCTCGGCGTCCTCGATCCTCGTGATTCCGAAGGCCTTCTTGCCAGCGTCCTTGAGGGAGGCGCCGACAAGGTAGGCCTCAGCGTCGTCGAGGATGATGAGGCGGTCATGGAATGCATCAATCCTGAGGACGGTGAGCATAGGGTACTGGGTGTTGAAGATCTCGACGTCTTTGGCGGTGAGCTTTGCTTTGGGGCGGGTCCAGACGGTCACGGAAACGCCCTCGTTCTTCTTGGCAAGGATGTTGAGGGTTCCGGCGTCGGTGTAGCCGTCTACGAGGAGGACGCTCTTCTTGGCACGCTGGACGAGAGAGACCAAGAGCTCGAAGGCGTCCCAGACCTGGCCCTCGAAGAATACCTTCTGCCTGGGGGCCACGTGCGATTCCATGTAGTCGAAGACGCGCTCGAAGCGCTCGTCGGTCTTCTGCTGGTACTCGATCTGGCGTCGCTCGACGTCGCGGATCTGCTCGAACATGTGGGCGTTGTCGGCGATGAAGTGGCGCATCTCGACGAAGGCGCGCATGATCTGCACGCTCACGCGCACCGCAGCTTCGCTTCTGAGCACTGCCGAGAGCATCGAGACACCCTGCTCGGTGTAGGCGTATGGCATGTAGCGTCGCCCGCCGCGTCCGTCTCCGTTGTTTGAGGTGCCAATTTGGCACCTCAAAGATTCGAATTCATCGTGGCCCAATTTGAACCTGAAATCTTCGGGGAAACGCGCCGAGTTGCGCGAGGCGGCACGATTGAGCGCCTTGGTCTCCACTCCGTAGAGCTCTGCGAGGTCGCTGTCGAGCATGACCTGCCTGCCGCGCACGGTGTGGATCATGCTGCGGGTCCGGGCGTCGACCACGGGGACGATGGCGTCTCGCCCCTCGCCCGACCCGGTCTTCTCGTCTGCCATGTCCTCCCTTTCCTCCGCTTGAGGTCACATCCTGTACCTTCAAGATTCTACCAAGTTCCAAATGGTTCGGACTTGTCGGTTTCTTATGCTCGCATCAACCTGAGCGCCGCCTTGGCGATGAGCCCGATAGCTTTGACCAGCACCCTAAGCACCCGCACGGCCGTCCTCCTTGAGACTGCTCCACCTGAGCGCACACCTTGCTGCAGCGCATGTCGGTGGCGAGTTCGAGCGGGCTTTGTCCCTCGGCGGCAACTGAGGACTCAAACATACGTTTTTGCATGTCCGAATCACATCGCTTCTCGCCAGCCTTCCGTACGGGATGCTTACTATCATCTGTAAAGATTCCCAGAGTGGGGCCTTTGGCGGCCATGAAGCCGTCGTTGTTTCCCTCGTCTCTAGCGCCTTGCAACACCTGAGTCCAATTTTTATCGGAAACAGTGTTTCCTATGGTGTATTATCAACGGAAACGTTGTTACCGATATGAGGAGTGGACATGGACAAGAAGGGCACGGTGCGGCGATTGTTCGTGCTCATGGGCGGCTATCGCTGGCTCGAGATTGTCAGCATGGCAACCGTGGCGGCCTCTGCGGCCATGAACCTGCTCGCTTACGTGCGCGTATACTACGTGGGAGAAGCTGTGCTCACGACAGCCGGCGACCTTTCCTCAATCGACCGGCAAGCGATAGCGGCCCTCGGCTGGGACGCGGTGCTGTTTATCATGGCGGCATTCGGGATATACGGCATCGGCCTGCTCTTCTCGCATCTGACGGCGTTCAACACGGTTGCCCGTCTGCGAGACCGCATCGTGTGCCACTTGGGGCGGGTCCCCCTGGGCTACCACGTGGCAAATCCCTCGGGCAAGCTGCGCAAGATAATAGAGAAGAACACCGATAACATCGAAAACACCATCGCGCACACCATGCCCGACTTCGTCAATGCCATCGCACTGCCGGTCGCGTATATCGCGTGCATGTTCGCCTTCGACTGGCGCCTTTCGCTCGCCTGCCTAGCGCCCCTGGTCGCAGGGTTCTTCGTGCTGGCGTGGATGCTGAACGACTCGAGCAAGTCCTTCTACGCCAAGCAGCAGAAGTCGGCAGAGGACATGGCGAGCGCCACCACCGAGTACGTACGCGGCATCGCCGTGGTGAAGGTGTTCGGCCAAACGGCGGAGTCGTTCAAGCGCTATCACGACTCGGTGGAAGAGCACCGATCATGGATGCTCAAATACGCACTCTCCATGCGCCTGCCGGACAGCCTCTACACCGTCATCATCAACGCGGGGTTCCTGTTTCTCATCCCAACCGCCATCGTCTTGCACGACAGCGCGAAAGGCGGTGCGGCGGCAACCACAGCAGCGGCGACCTTCATCTTCTTCTGCGTGCTCATCCCCATGACCGTGACCATGCTTACGCGCATCATGAACGCGGCGTCGAACCTCATGGTTTCCAGCGCGTCGCTCGACGCCGTGGACGGCATTCTCGTCCAGCCCGTGCTGGAACGCCCTCTTACCCCGAAGGAGCCTGAGTGCTTCGACATAGCCTTGGATCACGTCTCATTCCGCTACAAACCCGACTCTCCTTTCGCGCTCGACGATGTGACGCTGCGCATTCCCGCCGGCACCGTGTGCGCCCTCGTGGGGCAATCGGGAGGGGGTAAGACCACCGTGGCCAATCTGATCGCGCGCTTCTGGGATGTTCAGGAAGGAACCGTGCGCATCGGGGGAGACGATGTGCGCGAAATGGACTACGCCTGGCTGGCTGCGCACACGAGCATCGTCTTCCAGGACACGCGGCTGTTCAAGGCCTCCATCGCGGACAACGTGGCGTATGCGAGGCCTACCGCTTCGCGGGAAGAGGTGCTGCGGGCCCTCCATCTGGCGCAATGCGACGATATCCTCCAAAAATTCCCCAACGGGGCCGACGCTGTCGTGGGCGCGCGAGGCGTGTACCTGTCCGGTGGGGAGATGCAGCGTATCGCTCTGGCACGCGCCATGCTCAAAGATGCCCCCATCGTGCTGCTCGACGAGGCGACCGCCTATTCTGACGCCGAAAACGAGCACCTTATCCAGCAGGCGCTGTCCAAGCTGCTGCGCGGAAAGACCGTGCTCATGATCGCCCACCGCCTCTCTACCGTGGTCGACGCCGACCAGATATGCGTGGTGGAGAACGGACGCATCGTCGAGAGGGGCGTGCACGACGAGCTTATGGCGCAGGCTGGTTCCTATGCTCGCATGTACAAGGAGTACGAGCGGAGCGTGGAATGGAAGATCGGAGGAGCCGCATGATGGGCAATCCGCTGCAGAAAGCCTTGCGTGTAAGCGACGAGGGCAATGCCAACCTGCTGCGGGCGAGCGCGTGGATGTGCGCTTTCAGGCTCGCCGCCTTCCTTCCCGTCATACTACTCGCGATGATAGCGAACGAGATGGTCGTTCGGAGCGCGGGCGTAAATGCCCAGGACGTACCGCCGCTGCCCTATCTGGGGGCAGCGGCGGCGTTGGTCGTCGTCATGTTCTTGGCGTATTGGGTATCGTACAAAAGCAAATACCTGAGTGCGGGAGACGAGGATGCCCGCATGCGCATCGCGCTTGCCGAAAGAATCCGTCGGCTCCCCATGTCCTATCTGGGGAAGCGCGACCTCTCCGACTTCACCTCCGCAGTCATGGACGACGTCGACACCGTGCAGGGCGTGCTCGCGACTTCGTTTGTCGAGCTGGTGAGCGGCCTGCTGTTCGCTCTGGCAAGCATCGTCTGCCTGCTTGTCGTCGACTGGCGCATGACGCTTGCGCTTGCCGCATGTCTCCCGCTTGCCGCCCTGTTCATGGCTCTGTCCCGTTTGATCTCCGAGGGACAGAACAGGCGCAACCGCGCAAGGCGCCTGCAGATGAGCGAGGCGATGCAGGAGTATCTGGAAAACATGCAGGAGCTGCACGCTCTCAACCTGATGAATGGCTACCAAGGCAAGATTCGCCGTGCGTCCAGAAAACTGGTGCCCGGGCTGGTCCTATACGAGCTGCTGGCCGGTCTGGGGATCTCGTTTGGTGAGAATTTCCTGCGCTGCGGCATGGGCGTGGTGATCGTCTACGGTGCAGCGCGGATGGCATCGGGGGATTTGGGCACGTTCGAGTTTCTCCTCTTCCTGTTCGCCTCGGTGCGCCTGTACGAACCGCTCTGCGTCGCCATCGAGCGGCTGGGCGCCATCATTCATGCGCTCGTGGCTTCCCAGCGTATCGGCGAGATACTGGACCATCCCGTTCAGGAGGGGGACGGCGACGTCCACCCGAGGGCGTATGATCTCGAATTCGACCACGTGACATTCGCCTATGGCGAGGACGACGTCATCCACGACGTGTCTTTTACCGCCCCGCAGGGACAGACAACCGCACTCGTGGGGCCTTCGGGCTGCGGGAAGTCGACGCTATGCAGACTCGCCGCGCGCTTCTGGGATGTGGATAGGGGCACGGTGCGCATGGGCGGCATCGACATAGGCGGCATCGACCCCGAGACACTCCTGCGCAGCTACGCGTTCGTGTTTCAAGACGTGGTGCTGTTCGATGACACGATAGCAAACAACATCCGCATCGGACGCGCGGGGGCAACCGACGAGGAGGTGCGTGAGGCCGCGCGGGACGCATGCTGCGACGAGTTCGTAGAAAAGCTCCCGCACGGCTACGAGACCATCGTGGGCGAAAACGGTCGCACGCTCTCGGGAGGGCAGCGACAGCGCATATCCATCGCCCGCGCCCTGCTGAAGGATGCGCCGATCGTGCTACTCGACGAGGCGACCGCGTCCGTCGACCCTGAGAACGAGACACATATCCAGCAGGCTCTGGGGGCGCTCGTGAAAAACAAGACCGTGCTCGTTGTGGCCCATCGGCTGCGCTCGATCGCCGGCTGCGACCACATCGTCGTGCTTCAGGAGGGTACCGTCGTCGAAGTGGGCGTCCACGAGCAGCTGATGGGCGCGAAGGGGCTGTACAGCCGCCTGTTCGCGCTGCAAACAAAAAGCGCTTCGTGGTCGGCGGGGCGAGACGGGAACGACGTGCGATGAGCGGGCGGGCATGCATGCCAAAGACAGGGCTTCTACCGCATGTCGAGCATTCGCGAACACCAGGCCTTGATACGTGTATCGGAGGGCTTTTCGACAGGGAGCCGCCCCGCCTGGATGCCCGCGTGAAAGTCGCCGCGTTGCTGGCCGTGAACGTGGCTGCGGTACTCAACCGCAGCTTCTCGGTCGAGATCGCTGTCATGGCGTGCATCGTGGCGGCTCTTCTGTACAGCAGGCTCAACCGCACGGCCATACGCTGCACCGCCACCTACGCGGCGGCGGTGATCATCATGGCGTTTGCGGGCGGCGAGAACGGCATCGCCTCGGTCTTGCTGGTCGTCGCCATGGTCATCCGCAAGACCACGCCCATCTTCGGGTTCGGCTACTGCCTGGTCGCCACCACCAAGATAAGCGAGCTGTTGGTGGTCATGCAGAAGCTCCGTCTTCCCAACAGCATCACCATCCCGTTCTCGGTCGTCTTGAGCTACTTCCCCTCGCTGGCTTCGGAATGGCGCAATGTGACAGGGGCGATGAAGATGCGCGGCTTCGGTGTGTCGCCCAAAAACGTCGCGTTCCATCTTGTGCGCACGATGGAGTATGTCATGGTGCCCATAATCGTGCGCAGCGCGACCGTCGCCGAGGAAATCTCTGCCGCCGCCATAACGCGCGGCATCGAGGCACAGGATGTGCGCACCACGGTCTACCCCATGGAGATCGGTCTTGCGGATGCCATATGCCTTGTGGCATGCACATGCCTGGTGGCGGCAGCGGTGGCAAGCCGCGCGGGAGCAATCGCATGATAGAGATCTCGAATCTCGGTTTCTCCTACGAGGGCGGCGACGGCGCATGCCTGCAGGATGTCAGCCTCTCCGTGAAAAGCGGTGAAGTCGTCGTGGTCACGGGGAGGAGCGGCTCGGGAAAGACCACCCTCATCCGCGCCTTGAACGGGCTCATTCCCCACTACTACGAAGGGTACATGACCGGTTCGGTGAGCGTAGGCGGCCAAACGCTCTCCAGCCTTCCCATGCCTGCGATCGCGCGCATGGTGGGGAGCGTGTTCCAAAATCCTCGCAGTCAGTTCTTCAATACCGACACGGTAACCGAGATCGCGTTCGGGTTGGAGAACCTCGGCATGCCGACTGAAGAGATACGCCGGCGCGTCGAACGTGTGGTGGTCGACCTGGACATAGAGACCCTGATGGGAAAGAGCGTGTTCGAGCTTTCCGGTGGCGAGAAGCAGATCGTGGCCATCGCCGCCGCCTACGCGCTCGGCCCCGACGTGTTCGTGATGGACGAGCCGAGCGCCAACCTCGACTTCGATGCAACCAGGCGCCTCGGGCGGCTCGTGGAACGGCTGAAAGAGTGTGGCAAGACCGTGGTGGTCTCCGAGCATCGCGTGTACTATCTGAAAGACGCCGTGGACCGCTGCGTGTACCTTCAAGATGGGCGAGTGAGCCATGAGTTCAGCCGAGACGGATACCTGGCGCTTTCGTCTGGCGACCAAGCGGCACTGGGGCTGCGCAGTCTCGACCTGAGCCTCGTGGAGGCGCAGGTGGCGACAGCCCAGCCGGAGCACGACAGCCAAACGGGGGCTCCCCTGCGCGTAGAAGGGCTTCGCGGCGGATACCGAAGGCGAGAGACGTTGCGCGGCGTAGACATCGAGGTGCCGGCAGGCAGAACCGTCTGCCTGCTGGGGAAGAACGGCGCAGGAAAATCCACGTTGGCAAGCATGCTCTGCGGCCTTGTGCGCGAGCGCTCGGGCCTCGTGTCGGTAGGCCGCGAGCTTTCGTTCAGGCGGCGAGCGGGTCGATTCTTCCTCATCATGCAAGACGCAGGGAGCCAGCTTTTCAGCGATACCGTTGCAGGTGAGCTTGCGATGTCCGACGCGAAGGGCAGCTTGACCGTTAAGGCCACCGCCGTTTTGCTTGAAGAGCTGGGGCTGGGCGGCACGCTGTCCAGGCATCCGCTCTCGCTTTCGGGAGGCGAGAAGCAACGCCTCGCCATCGCCACGGCGATCGTGGCGGAGCCCGACGTGGTGATACTCGACGAGCCGACAAGCGGGCTCGACTTCGTCAACATGCAGCGGATCGCCCAGGCGATAAGGCGCTTGGCGCGCAGAGGAACGCGCGTCTTGGTCATAACGCATGACTACGAGTTCATCTGCCGTATGGCCGACGATATCGCGGTGCTGGAATCCGGCCGGGTGACCTGCACGTATCCGCTTGACACAGAGCATGCGGCGCTCCTGCGCGCGTGGTTTTCGATCGGGTGAGCAAAGGGTGAGCCGAGAGGGCAAGATCCACAGGCTCCCTTCGACCGAAAGGAAGGAAGAATGGAAGAGAACAAAGATGCGGGAATGCCGGCGCAGGCCGTGAGAACGGGCGGCACAGGCAAGAAGATGTCGACCAAAGACTACGTCACCGTGGGCATCTTCGCCCTCTTGCATACGGCGGTGCTGTTCATCGTGGGCGCGATAGGTGGCCTGTCCGCCGTCGGATTCCCGCTGTTCGGCCTTGTCGGCTTCATCCCCGGTGGCATCATCTTCGTCTACATCGTGGCAAAGGTCCCCAAACGCGGGGCCGTGTTCGGCCTCGGCGCCATCTCGGCGCTGGTTAACTTCCTCATAGGGGCATACGGGCCCGTTCCGTTGTTCGTTCTAATGGCCGGCATTGTGGGTGAAGTGGTCGTGTCGGCAGGCAGGTACAAGAGTTTTCCCCTCATCGTCGCAGGATACGTCCTGTTCGCGTTGCTTATCTGGTTCGGCTTCATGTCGCCGATCGCATTCTCCATGGAAGGCTACATGGATTCAGCGGTCAAGAGCTACGGCGTCGACTACATGGCGACGCTCGCCGGATGCGTGCGGGGGCCGCTTCTGATGGCGTTCGGCGCCGCGACGACGGTGGGCGCCGTTGCAGGAACCCTTTTAGGGCGCAGGCTGTTCGCCAAGCACTTCTCGCGCATCGTTGGCTAGCGCGGCCACCGTCGGTCAAGGCAAGGGGCCTTCGCACGGGGTGCGGGCGCGTGCTGGAGCGGCCGCAGGCAAAGCAACAAGCAGGGACATCATGCCTACCCTATAATAACGAGGTCGGATCTAATTCGATCCCTAGGTGAAAGAGGGGTGTCGCGTGGCGAAACGTGCCGAAGGCACAACGGAAAAGCTTCTTGCAAGCGCGCGGAGGGAGTTTTCCCGGCATGGGTTCGCGAATGCGTCGCTGCGCACCATCGCCCTCGATTCGGGAGTGACCACGCACACCGTGTACACGCGTTTCGGCAGCAAAGAAGGACTGTTCGCCGCGTTGGTTGGGCCGGCGGCAGGCAAGTTCATGGAAACCCTCATGGCGGGCTACGATAGGTATTTCGACATGGGGAACGAGTCAATCCGAGAACGCGAGCTGTTCTCGCACTCCGTATATGAGGAACTAGTCGACTTGATGTTCGACAACCGCGACGCGTTCATGCTGCTGCTGGATGCCTCGGCGGGCACCGCGTTCGAGCACTACGTGGAAAAGGTCGCCGAACAGCCTTGCCGGCGCATCTACGCCCAGTCCGACGTTTTGGGGATGCCTCTTGATGACGACCAGCGGCTGCTTGTCCACGTGCTCACGCGCGGCTTCTTCGACGGCATGTTCGAGACACTGCGACACGGTCTGGATCGTCGGTCCGCCCAGGCGTTCGTCTCCGAGCTCATCTCATTCTATGAAGGCGGTCTGGCGAAGGCGAGCTTGGGACAGGCAGCAGGTTTTGGCGGGCTCGTGAAGGAGCTGGGATGACGGCGGACAAAGACGTCGCGCGTCTCGCCGACGATCACCAGGCATCGGCATCCGGATGGGAAACGACTTTCCCTCGGCATGAAAGATGAGCGCCCTTCGGCGCATGCCCTCGGGCCCGTGGTTCGCGGTAAGCTTCTGCCGTCGTTGCAAGAGGCGTTCGCGCCGCATTCATGGAAGGGGTCGCCATGGCGGAATACACCATCAGCTCTGATTATGGTTCGCGCTGTTAAGGATGGGCGTGCACGCACGGTCCGTCACGGCGAGGGGGGTTCGGCTCGCGTAGGCAGCGGACTGACTCCCGAGCGCTGCGTAATATGCGGTGGCTGTGCCCGTGATGATGCCCGGGTGCGCTCATAGTCGTTGTGGCACCGCCCTCCTGTGATGTGTGGGCTGCGGCGCCCGCTATGTCATTGCGTCTGGCGTCTGGTCGGGAGGGGGCGCGCATCCGTCGGCGCCCATGTCGCGCATCCAGGAGGACGCGCCCGGTATGAAGAGCACGGCGAGCCTCACGCTGCCGAGGTAGCGGCAGATGATGCGCGTCTCGGCGCGGTAGCCCCGCACCGTGGAGGGCTCGATGGTGCCGGAGTCCTCCTTGTGGCGCATGAACGAGGCCATGAAGTTCCTGAGGGAGACGTTGGAGGACGGCGCCCCTCCCAAGAGCTCGAGCTCAACGATGAGGGCATCACGTGCGCACTCCGTCTCGTGCGACCTCTCGTCGGTGCTCTTTCTCATGACTATCTGCCTCCTCGTGTTGGGGCCCGCCCCTTGGCGCGCCTTGCGGGGAGGATGACGCCTGCGGGCAAGCGCCCGTGTAGGGGGTGTAGGCAAAACGCGGATGCGCTGGAGTTTCCCGAAGGATCGCCTGCGGCCCTTCGGGAAAGCTTTCGCGGCCATTGCGCGGAAGCGCCCGTGGGCGAGTCTTCGCTCCCAAGGCGGGGTGGGGCAGCGTGCGGAGGCAGCTCGTGGGAATGGGGCGATGTGGTCGCTGCGGGGTTTGGTGTGCCTGTGCGCTGGAGCGTGTGGTGGAGGTGTGGTGTTCTCAGGGTCGCGTCGACTCCGCTGGGCGACGGCGTGGTTGTGCGGGTGACGCACGATGCACAGCTGTCATGCCCGTGAAGTGCGCGGGGTGCTTTGCGCCGTGGTGGCGTTGCTCGTCTGTGGCATGGAGGCCTCAGTGCCCGTTCGTCATCGTGTCTGGCGGTGGCCTAGAGGGCCACTGCTCCGCCGCGTCGGTCCTCTCGACGAGGAGGTTGGTCCAGGCGACTGCCTTGGGCCTTGGGGATCGGGCAGGTTGTTCTATCGGGGTATCTTCCTGAGGTTCTCGAGTTTCCAGAGCGCCTCGGGATTGACGGCGGCGGCCTTGGCCATCGACTCGTCTTGGAAGACGAGCTCCGGGCGATAGTCTCCGGCCGCCAGCCGTTCCAGGTACTCGCGCTCTCTATCCGTCTTGGGAAGGATCCAGTCAGCGACGAAGCGCTTGGCGTCCTCCATGAGGGCCTCAAGCGTCGGGTGCTCTATCGACGAGCGGAGCATGGGGTAGAGCTGGTCTGCGAGCTCGGAAAGTCTGTCCGCGAAGCGCTGCTCCCTTTCCTCGAAAGGCTTTGGAAAGCACGCGGAGAGCGAGGCATAGTACAGGGCCAGCCGGTGGACCCTCTCCTGCTCGCCGGGTTCGAGTGTCTCGTAGACGCCCTTCAGGTTGGAGATGTCGTAGAGGTCGCGGACCTTCACACGGTCGAAGAACGCCTTCACCTTGCCGGCCGCGAGCTCGGCGTCCGCGAGCGTGCGCACCATAGCGCCCGGCCTCACGGGCGTCTCTCGCAACACGGGCTGCAGGATGGGAGAGCGGTTCATGTAGATGCAGTCGACCTTGACGTGGTCGACGCCCCAGTCGCCACGGTAGCGCAAGAGGAAGGTACGTCCAGCATGCCCGCCGGGGTGTGCCTCTACCGCATAGCCCTGTGCCTGTGCGACGGCCTCTATGCCGTCCTCGACGTGCGGCCTGTCGGCGAGCATGCCCTCGCGCGAGACGCTGCCGATGTAGGAGACGTCGATGTCGACCGAGAGCCTCGGTACGTCGAGCATGAAGAGGTTGATGGTGGTGCCGCCGTGCAGCGCCAGCTTGCCTTTGAGGGCGGGGTGGCGTTCCATCTCGTCCAGGAGGTCGAGCAGGCGCTCGACCTTGTCCACGGTCCTCGGCTCGAACTCGTCGGTACTCATAATGTCCACGACAGGACCTCCTCCTCGCTTTCGGGCAGGTACAACCTCCAGCGACGGCTCCAGCCCCTGTTCTCCTGTGATTTCGGATCCAACTTGGATGGGCCGCGCCGAAGTCGCCCTTCGAGCGCTGAGAGCGTCTCGTCGGCTATGCCCCAGTCGCCCCGCTTCGCTTCGAGGAGCCAGCCCGCCCGGGCGACGACGGCGGCAGGTGCGCTGCCAAGGATCTCGGTCAGGGCTTCTAGGTCGAGGTAGGGAAAGGCCGAGCAGGAGCGCAACGCCTCCTCTGCGCCGCCGGCTCTTCCGGGGTACATCAGGCAATCGATGAGCGTCTGCTCGCGCGTGGTCACCCTGACCGCACCGTAGGACCTCGAGCGCATGGTCTGCACACGCGGATCGCCGCCGGCACCGAAGGGGACGTAGCGGACGCCCCCGTACTCAAATGGCGAGCGCACTGTTGCGGACCTGAACGAGCACTCGAAGCCGACATTGTGCGCGATGCCGTGAGCCACGAGCGCCGAGTGATACGAGACGATCGCCTCGGGGTCGACGGTCTTGGCCACGAGGAACGGGTCGGGCGCCTCGCCGAGGAACTTGCCGGTCTTGGAGACATAGGCGCCCCGGCGCACCCGCTCGACCTCGCCCGACCTGAGGGCGCGTCGCAGAAGCGTCCGCGCGGTCTCCCTCGTGGCGATGGCGTAAAGGTCGCCCGTTGTGAACGCCTGATGCGATGCTATGTACTCTTTGAACTTCATGCAGACGAAGTATAGTGGAAACGAGTACAAGTTGTAACTATTTCCATATGATATTAACTGCAAATCTGAGAGTCCCATCCAATCACATCCACCGAGACATGGCGCGGAAGAGCCGGCGCGCGTAGCGCCAGATAAGCTTATACACGCCCACGGGAAGCTCCCTTCCCCTCTGCGAAGGCGAGCATGGCCCTGAGCTGCTCCACCGAGAAGGTGAGGCCGCCGGCACCAGCGCTCGACGCCGCAGCGGGGGCTGGGGAAGTCGTAGGGCGGGTCGAGGTCCGCGTCGAAGGAGTCCGCCACCCTGTCCACGGCTGCCCGCTTGGCCTTTGGGTCGACGTCGGCGTGGATGTCCGGGGCCATCGACGCGCTCGCGTGCCCCAGGCAGCTCGCCGCGGTCCTCACGTCGCGCCCGCCCGCTATCATCATGGTGGCGAGGGCGTGCCTGAGGTCGTGGAACGCGCAGCTAAGGCCGTTCGCCCTGCGGAGGGCCGAGAGGTCCTTGCCGAGCCGAGTTGGGTTGCAGGGCAGGCCCACTCCCCCGCGTTCCCGGTGCACAGGGGTCGCCGCGCGCCACTCCCGTCTCGTGCGCCACGCGCTCGGCGTCGCGGCGCTTGGCGGAGAGCGTTGTCTCCAGGTGCTTGGTGAGCGCGTATCCGTCGGCGCTCATGTCGCACATCCAGGAGGACACGCCCTCTGCAGAGAGGCCCGCTAGGCGAACGTTTCGGGTACAGGGGTCGATCTGGCGCGCCCCGGCAGTTGCTACGCCCTCCGCCGCACGCGCAGGACGTCTCCTTTCGGGAAGTTGTTGGGATTCCAGGTGTAGTCGCCGTCTCTCTCGCAGAGCGCGACGTACGGACTGTGCTCGAGCCTTCTGCCACCTTGTGAGAGGGGGACGGGACGCTCGGCGAAGCCCATGACCGGGAGAGCCTTGCGGCCGTTCACCGTTTCCATCCAAACTTCGTCGCCCAGCTCGATCTCGGCCGCGCGCACCTCGATCGCGTTCAGGTACTCGCCGAGCCGCTCGTCCTTAGGCATCGAGGTCGAACGTTCGGAGTATCTCGTCGAAGTCGTATTGGTCCTGCTCGGCGAAGCCGTCGTAGAGCTTCTCGTGGCCAACAATCTCCCGGCCGTCGATGACGTAGGCGCCGTTGTCGCCCTGGTCGCCTAATTGCTCGACCCGGTCGATTCCCAAGCACAGGCCGCTCCCGAAGAAGTTGCCCATCACCTGGCAGATCCGTGCCCATCCGTAGCAGTCTCCGCTCGGTGGGCGGTAGCCCTGTAGCTCGCAGTACCTGAGCAGTGGTGCGACCGTGTCCTTGCCGCGCTCCAGTGCAGGTAGACGCCGATCTCATGCTCCTTCGTGGTGATGACTGCCCTGTTTCCCATGATTGGCCCCTAAGCTTGTGGGGTGCCCCTTTGGCGCTCCCCGTGGCCCGGGCGGCACCGGTGGCACGTGCGGCTGCAAGGGAGGAAGCAAAATCCGGAGGGCATGAGTTTTCGCTCATAGACATGATGTGCGTAGCGAAGAGTTTTGTCGGCCTACTTGGACTCCGAAGTACGAATAGGTGGAGATAAAAGCGAGGCCAATACCTCATCGGGTTTAAACTATGGATGACTAACGACAAGGAGACGCCGATGCAGCAGCCCCTCGCGACGAACGACGTCGCCCTCTTCTCCACCTCCAAGGAGAACCAGTACTTCGACCGCAAAAGCGCCCGCAAGGATGACAAGGAGATTGCCAAGCATATTAGTGCCTTCGCTAACGCGTCGGGCGGTAAGCTCGTCATCGGCATCGAGGACGGCGGCGATGTCACGGGCTTCAGGAGAAACGGCGCCCGTAACATCGAGGACTTCGAGAGGGCGCCGCTCGCTACCTGCTCCCCGAGCCCCATCGTCCGCGCTGAGCGCGTCTCCGTGACCAATTCGGCCGGCGAGGATGACATAGTGCCCGTCTTGGATATCGAGGCGTCCTCGAGCCACGTCATCTCCCGCTTGAGCGACGGCGAGGTCTTCCTGCGGCAGAATGACAGGAGCGTTAGGCTGACCCGCGGGCAGGTCCTGGCCCTCGAGTACGATAAGGGCCAGCGCGCCTTCGAGGACGAGCTCATCGAGGACTCCTCGATAGAGGACGTCGACCACGAGGTCCTGGATAGGTATAAGGGAGTCCTTGGGACCGACCTTCCTGACGAGCAGGTGCTTAGATCCAGGCGCTTCATGCGTGACGGCAAGCTGACCGTCGCGGGCGCACTGCTCTTCGCAAGCGATCCGTCTGCGATGATGCCCCAGGCGCGCGTGCGCGTGCTGCGCTACGATGGCACGAGGGCCGAGACCGGTAAGCGCCTCAACATCACGAAAGAGCGCGTGTTCTGCGGCCCTCTTCCCAGGGTCATCGAGGGCGCATACTCGCTTATCTCCGGTATGCTGCGAGAGTTCCAGTTCCTGGCGTCGGATGGCAAGTTCCGAACGGTCCCAGAGTACCCTGAGTTTGCGTGGTTCGAGGGACTTGTGAACGCCGTCACGCACCGCGACTACGCCTATCGCGGCGACTACGTGCGCGTCTCGGTCTTCGACGACCGCTTGGAGATTGTGAGTCCGGGTGCGCTGCCCAACATCGTGACGCTCGACAACATGATGACGACGCGCTACTCGCGTAATCCGCGCATAGCGCGTACCCTCGTCGAGTTCGGCTGGGTTCGCGAGCTCAACGAGGGCGTGCCGCGCATCTACAGCGAGATGCAGAGCATGCTGCTCAAGGACCCCACCTACTCCGAGCCGGGCGGCGCCAAGGTCCAGCTGACGCTCGAGAACAACATCGTCGCGCGTACGGTGAGACGCCATGAGGCCCTCGAGGACAGGTTGACCGAAGGGGTGGTCTCCGCGCTCGACGAGTACGAGCTGGCGGCGGTGCGCCTCGCCTTCACGAATGGGAGGGTCACGGCCAAGGAGCTCGCTGAGCGCATTGGCCGCAGCCAGAGAACCGCCACCAGAGTGCTTAAGGGCATTGCCGGGCCAGAGGGCCTGCTTGAGTGGCACGGCTCCTCGATCAACGACCCCCGTCAGTTCTATGCGCTGAGGTAGAATCCTCCTTGTCGTACCTTGTCGTACCTTGTCGTACCTTGTCGAAGCCCCGAAGAACCCCTTGGACCTATTCCGCGTAGCCCGTTTACCTGCGACGCGTTGAGTCTGGTTCCGAAGTTTCCATCGCGTCATAGCCCTGCCGTGACTTTGTCGGAGTATGTCGGACCTGTCGAACCTCGCGGTCCCGTCTCTACAGCAGTCCGTCCAGCTTCTCCATCTGGGTACGCTTGCCGTCCTCAAGGTTGTCGGTGTAGGCGCGTAGTGTCATGGCGGGGTCCGCGTGGCCGAGCAGCGTCGAGACCGTCTGTCACATTCTGTGACCTTAGAGCTAGAGATCTCATTTTCTACTTGTCAAGCGCGGCGACAATCGAGCCAACGACGGCGGAGTCCTCAAGTTTGGCGACCGCGAAGCTCTTCTTGCCTGCGTCCTTCAGCGACGCCCCCACCAGGTAGCCCTCGATACCGTCTAGGATGAGGAAGCGGTCATGGAACGAGGCCGTGTGCCTGATCTCGAGCGTGGAGTACTGCGCGTTGAAGGTCTCGACGTCACACTTGGTGAGGCTGGTCTTTGGGTGCGTCCACACGGTGACGGAGACGCCTTGCCTCTTCTTAGCGAGGATGTTGAGCGTCCCCGTGTCCACGTAGCCGTCAATCAGGACGATTTTGCGCTTGGCTCTCTGCACGAGGGAAACCAGCAGCTTGAACGCATCGTAGACCTGTCCCTCGAAGAAGACCTTCTGGCTCGGCGCCTCGTGAGTCTCCATGTAGTCGAAGACACGCTCGAAGCGCTCGTCGGTGCTCTTCTGATATTTGAGCTGTCTGAGCTCAACCGTGCGGATCTGCTCGAACATATGGGCGTTGTCTGCGATGAAGTGTCGCATCTCTACGAAGGCGCGCATGATGCGGACGCTTGCATCAATTGCAACCCTGCTGCGGAGCACGCCCGAGAGCATCGCCACGCCTTGCTCGGTGTACACATAAGGCATGTAACGGCGGCCGCCAGCTGCAAATTTCTGCAGGTCATCGCTTGAGATGCCAATTTGGCACCTCAAGTTTTCGTACTCGTCGTCAGTGAGCCTGAAGCGGAAGTCCTCGGGAAAGCGGTCCTCATTGCGCTTGGCGGCGCGGTTGAGGGCGCCGGTCTCGACCTCGTACAGTTCGGCAAGGTCGCTGTCGAGCATGACCTGCTGGCCTCGCACTGTGTAGATCATGTCCCTGATCTGCGCGTCGCCTGAGAGGGTAATCGCTGATTCATTCTTGGCGGGTTCTTTTTCAGCCATGGCCGTAGTCTTCCTCCTCGAACCGATGATGCAATTCTATCAAGCGCGCTCACATCCAGCGCGAGATAGCGCGGAAGAGCCAGCGCACGAAGCGCCAGACGAGCCTAGAGACGCCCATGGCCTACCTCCTTCTCCTCTGCGGCGGCGAGCATTGCCTTGAGCTGATCCACCGAGAACGTGAGTGCGCCAGCACCAGCGCTTGGCGCTGCGGCGGGGCTCGGGAAGTCGTAGAGCGAGTCGAGGTCTACGTCGAACGAGTCCGCCACCTTGTCCACAGCCGCACGCTTCGCATCCGGGTCCACGTCGGCGTAGATGTCCTGGGTCATGGATACGCTGGCGTGCCCCAGGTAGCTCGCAACGGTCCTCACGTCGCAGCCGCCGGCAATCATCATGGTGGCGAAGGTGTGCCTGAGGTCGTGGAAGGTGCAGGAAAAGCCGTTCATCTTGCAGAAGGCGGCGAAATCCTTCCCGAGCTGCGTGGGGTTGTAGGGCCGACTCTTCTCCTCCTGCGTTCCCAGAATATACGGATCGCCCAGCGACACGCCCATCTCGCGCGCCACGCGCTCCGCGTCGCGGCGCCTAGCGGAGAGCATCGTGTTCAGGTGCTTGGTGAGGGGGATTGTCCTGACGGAGCTCCCGGTCTTGGGCTCCTTCACGTAGAAGCCGCCCGGACCGTTTCCTAGGGCGTGGCTCACGGTTATGGTGCCGTCGTCGGATAGGTCGGACCACCTGAGGGCGCAGACCTCGCCGCGCCTCATGCCCGTGGTGAGGGCTATCTCCACCGCAAAGCCCAGAGGCTGAGGCTCAGCCTGCATGGCGAGGCGCAGCATCCGCGTGCGCTCCTCACGCGAGAGGGCGTTGATGGGCGTCTTCACGCGCTTGGGCGGCTTGCAGAAGTCGTAGGGGTTCTTCGCTATGAGGTCCTGCGCCACGGCCCACTTGAGCGCCTGCTTGAATAGGCGGAAGGCCTTAGAGCAGCTCTTGGGCGCATAGCCGTCTGCGCTCATGTCGTGCATCCACCCAGAGACGTCCGGAGTACTTCTTCTTTTCCTAAGGACCAAAGCCAACGAAAGCAACGGTATCGGTAACAGCATCGCGGGTAACTTGCCGCTACTTTTTGCACTTCGTGTTTGCGAGGTAGACCATTGCGACGCTGTCAACTGCGATGACGGCGGTTGACACGCACACGAGCACCATGGGGGCCGCCTCTCCCAGCAGTGCCAAGACGAAAATGGCGAGCGTGGCCACGAGCATCCCTCCACCCATGACCCGGAGCAGCTTCCGCTCGTTCACCGTCTCCTTCTCCGCCTCGGTGGCAGTGTTGTAGCCCGCGATAAGGTTTGCTCCGTGACCGGACAGAAAGGCGACGGTCATGGCGGCGCACACCGCGAATATGACCCACAGCACGATACGTGCGAGCATATCATCCACCTCGAACTCTTCTGCTTGACCCTTTGTCCATTGTATGCCTGACAGCTCCTTGTCCCTTATTCGAGCAGCATGCCCTTCTCCATGCGTCCTCGTTGGCTATCGTCGGCATCCTGCGGGCGGCTTTGGCCGCTGTGGCTCGACTGTCCCTCATGTTGCTCTACGTCATATCCTGCGCAAAACCCGCACCTTGAGTTGCCTCTCGGCGTCCCAGACCTCAGTCCTGTCCTCGTAGACGCTCCGCTCAAACCTTGGTATCCATGCGCTCGTTCTTCGCGGTGCGGGGGAACATCGCTCGGGCGTTTTTCATCTGTCGCCTGCAAGCCCTGTGGGGTGAATGACCATGGGCTCCTCGTCCACTTGCTAGAGGGCGTAGCGTGTCCCTGAGGAGGTAGAGGAGCAGGCAACTCGTGAAAGGGCATCGAGGCGTGCTTGAGCGGTCGGTCCTTGTCCTTCTGGCCGTTATGGCAGACGTAATCGTCCACGGAGTACGGAAGCGGCGCAGAGAGAAGGGCGCTTCGGAGCATATGGAATGATGCGGTCAGAAAAGAGCGGTCCGGCCCACCAGGAGCCGAGCCGCCTGCGTACGGGAGCGTGTTTTCTGAGTCTACGTTAGCCGATGGAGACCGACCCACTGCCAGAGGGTGACGGGGGCACCGCCCACCAGCACGTTTGTGCCGTCGAGCTCCGTCTTCACCGTGTCGTGATAGGCAGGAATCCAGGCGAAGTGGCCGATGTAGCGCTGGGGCTGGCCGAACTTGTCGTGGTAGCGCCCAGTCTCGTCCTCGATGTGGTCGAAGCAGGTGATATGCACGTCTGTGGCACCGAGCTCCTTGAGTCTCCTATAGTTTGCCAAGGTATGGACATCTGCCGTCACGATCGGGTCGTCAGCAGACTGCACGAACCAGAGGGGCGTCTTGGCAATCGACTTCATCTCGTCGTCTGTTGCCAGGGATGCGACCCAGGGAGCACAGATGGGGACGCCTGCGGCAAAGAATCCCGGATAGTCTGCCACCAGTCTCATGGTCATAAATTCGCCGTTCGAGAGTCCACCCACATAGATGCGCTTGTGGTCGATGTCGGGACGCGCTTCTATGAACTCATCGATCAGGGTCTTCAGCGCCTTCGTGTAGATGGACTTGTTGTCATTTGCAGTTTCTCCCGAGCCTGAGTCCATCCAGTAGGTCGGGCTCGAAGGGGCAAGGATGTAGGCGGCACCGCCGAGCTTTTCCTGGATGTCGGGGGAGGAGAGCGCCGTCACGCGGTTGCCCATAACGGTACGGTAGGGCTCCTGCCCTTCTCCTGCACCATGGAGCCAGACGAGGAGCGGCACCTTCTCGACAGGAGGAAGCGGCGTGAACGGACGGGCTGCACGTGCAGCATTGACTGTAATGAGATCGGGCGTGAAGAAATCGTAGTTCATATCAATATCATCGAAGATGCCGGAGCCCGTGAGGTCCCAGCCAGTAAGATCAGGGCAGACGTCTCCTGTGTCGACATCGAATACCATGCCTGTGAGCGGGGCCTCTCCGGGCCCTTCACTCGGGATCTCCTTCGTCTGCGTGATGCGGAAGCTCATCGGGCGGATGTAGCCACGGGTGAGCGCTCCATCGATCCTTTTCGTGAGGAGCTCTTCGGGGAGCTTGAGCGCGATAGAGGAACCCTCGGTCTGCGGGTTGCCTTCGCCGTCAGAGGCATAGGCAGAAAGCACGGGAATGTAGCCCTTCGAAGGGAAGGCGCACTCGTCCGTATGGCGCTCCTTTGCGAGCACGACCTCGCTGGTCTTTGCATCCTTGCGCTCCACATAGACGCTGAAGCCCTGCCTGTCCACGAATTTTGTGTGTACCTTCTCGGGGAGCTCGAGGATGAGCTTCGAGACATAGGGCCCCATATCGGTGGCCGAGGTGAAGGTCTTGTATCCAGCCATGCATATTCCCTTTCCTGTGCGGCAGGGCCAGCTTCCCACTGGCCCTGCGCTGTGTGTCCGTTGCGTGTTCTACCCAGATAGGTCAGCTATATGGCAGCGGACCTGTCGAAAGGCCGTCCGCCTGCCAGAGCGCTTGCTCTGCCTCACTGTATCCGCCATCTGGGGCATATAGGTCTCATGTCCGTACCGCTCATGAATTGCGTTTGCGGTCCAGAGACCAGCTGCATGGCCTGCAGCGAAGGCGGCTCCTGCGGCAGAGAGCTCGGCGAGCTTTGAGGCCTCGACCGAGGTGTCTGCCATGTCTGCCTGAAACTGCATAAGGTAGGCATTCTTTGTGACGTCGCCATCTGCCCTAAGCGTCTCGAGGGCAAGACCCGTATCTGCCCTGAGTGCATTGAGCACATCTGCTATCTGGTGGGGGATGCACTCGGCACAGGTCTTTGCGATCTCTGCCCTGCCGGTGAGCGTCGTGACGCCTGTGAGCATGTCTGTGGCGCCACTATCCCACCAGGGTGCACCGAGGCCCGTGAAGGCCGGCACGAAGTAGCTCCGATCATTCTGGTTTGCCTCTTGGATCAGGCCTTCAAGCTCGTCCGGGCTTTCGATCAGATGCACCTTATTCTTCAGCCAGGTGACGACGGCCCCGTGTAGCTGAGGTTTCCTTCGAGCACATAGGGGATCCTGCCTTCGAGGCTCCAGGCAATGCTCGAGACAAGGCCATGCGTGCTCCGGATGGGGGCATCTCCTGCCATGAGCATGACAGAGGAGCCGGTACCGTAGGTTGCCTTCACCTGTCTTGGCGCGAGGCAGTCCCGAGCAGCAAGCGCTGCCCGGGAGTCTCCGAGCATCGCATGGAGCGGGATGGGATTTGAGAGCGTGCCGTTGAAGCCCGAGACGCCGAAGAGGGCATCGGATGGCAATACCTTAGGGAGTGCTGCACGGGGAATGCCGAAGAGACTGAGGACCGGTGCACTCACTGCTGGGTGTGCCGGTCACTTAACGTGCGAATAATCAATAGTTGTTCAAGCAGCGTAGGATAATGCTGGAGATTGATATACGTTCGGGGGCTCCTCATGCTGATGGGCAACGCGAAGCGCGGAGCCTTCTACTGTATTCTCGACCTTATTGTCTCTCTCGGTTCCGCACCCCAGGTCATGTTTTTGCTCATTGTATTGAGTAAAATCACGCATCATCATTCGAAATAAAAGGAGGCGAGCCTTGATGTTCCAGCGCAAGATCGTGGAGATCATCGCCGCGAGGATGCGGGAGGATGATAACCCCCCTCATCCAGGTCGTGGCTGGTCCCCGCCAAACTGGCAAGTCAACGGCAATCGCACAGGCGTTCGAGAAAGTGGACAAGCCCGCCCACTCGGCGAGCGCTGATGACGTCATCGCCCCCGACGTGGAATGGCTGCGGACGGAATGGCAACAGGCGCGCAACTTGCAGCGCGATTCGGACAGACCAGCCATTCTCGTGCTCGACGAGGTGCAGAAGGTGCGCGGATGGCCCAACGCGGTGAAGGGGCTCTGGGACGCCGATCAACGCGAGGGGCGCCCCCTGAAGGTCGTGCTGTCTGGCTCGTCGAGCCTGCTCCTGCGTAAGGGACTTGAGGACTCGCTGAAGGGACGCTTTGAGGTGCTGCGCTCCACGCATTGGGGCCTTGCCGAGTGCCGGGAGGCGTTCGGGTTCACGCTCGACGACTTCCTGTTCTTCGGGGGCTTCCCAGGCGCTGTGCGCCTTGTGGCCGACGAGAGGCACTGGCGGGCGTACATGCGGGACTCGATCATCGAGCCCACGATATCCAACGACGTGCTCGAGCAGGAGGACGTGCGCAAGCCGGCGCTCTTGCGTGCGCTTTTCGACCTGGGGGCGCGCTTCTCTGGCCAGGAGCTCTCCTACAACAAGATGCTCGGCCAGCTGCAGGATGCTGGCAACACGACGACGCTGGCGCACTACCTGACCCTGCTCGACAAGGCGGGCGTGCTCTGCGGCCTCAAGAAGTACCACCCGAAGGCCATCGAGCGCAGGAAGTCCTCGCCGAGGCTCATGGTCTACGACACGGCGCTCATGACGGCGGTTTCCGGCCGCTCGAGGGAGCTGCTGTTGGGCGACTCGGAGCTTCGCGGCCACCTCGTAAAGAGCGCCGTCGGGGCCCGCCTGCTCGCCCTGGAGCCGGACCTCGGCTTCGACGTGCAGTGGTGGCGCGAGGGGAACGACGAGGTCGATTTCGTGCTCTCGGGCGAAGGCAAGCTCGCGGCGATTGAAGTGAAGAGCGGCCGCACGAAGTCGCAGGGAGGTATGGCCGCGTTCCTACGCGAGTATCCTGAGGCGATGCGCATTGTGGTCGGCGGCAGCGCGGCAGGTGCCGTCACGGTGGAAGATTTCCTCCTGAGCAACGTCACGCTACCTTGGTCGTAACCGTTGCCGCTCTCAGGCGGGAGAAACGAGACGTCCCGAGAGAAGGCGTTCCCATAACCCGAAGGTCGTAGATTCGATAGCCATGATAGGCTTTAGCCATCATGGCTTGCTCACTCCGAGCCGCTCCTGAACGGCCACGGGCCCTACGAGAACCTGGACCCCTCGCAGCGCAAGAGGCTTCTCTGGTCGTGGTTGCGTGCTCGTGCAGCGCCTGCCCGTACGCTACGTGACCTTCGCCTACCTAGGAATCGGCTGGGTGCATGTGGCTGGCGGGAGCGAAGCGGCGAGCGCGGTCCCGCCCTCTAGTGGCCGCGACGCTTCTCGCGACGCTTTGTCTGCCTGATATCGAACTTGCGCCGTTCCTCGGCCTCACGGAGCTCCTTTCCCTCACGCTTGCGCTCGGACTTGGCCGCCTCAAACTGCGCCTGCAGCGCCCGTTGCGACCTGGTGCCGACACCGGACTCCCTCACCTGCCTGCGGGCTGCCCGCTGCCTGCGCTTCGGGTTCTCGGCGTCGCGGTGTGCCTCCGCCGCCACGGGTGGGCTGAACTTAAGGTCGCAGAAGTGCCCGAGCACGAAGTCTAGGACCTCGGGATCGCTCGGCTCGGCGCCGAAGGTGACCTTCGCCACCGCGAGCTCGCCGCCCTCGACCCTCTCGAAGATGCCCACCCAGAAGGGTGCGTCGAACAGCACAGTCAGCGTGATGCTGGACTGCTCCATGGTCTTCCTCCTTTGTATGTCGTCTCGCGAAGAACGGACAACCCAAGGAGGGAGGGTTACTTACCCCGCAGATGCGGGACGGCCGGGCTACCTACCGGCTCTGGCGCGTACGAGCGCGCGTTGCGTTTCTATCTTCACGGGCGCCAGTCGCTCGGACAGGCGCCAGCGCACATTATAGCAGGCGGCGGGCCCTATAGGCGCGTCTCCCCGAGGTTCTCGAGCTTCCAGAGCGCCTCCGGGTTGGCTGCGGCGGCGCCTGCCATCGCATCGTCTCGGAAGACGAGCTCCGGGCGGTGGCCCCCATAGTTCCGCAGTATAGAGGAGGCTTCGTGAGTTCGTGTGGGTGGTTGCGTCACCGCCCCGGTGGCGTGGGCCTCAGGTCCGAGCGCGCTGGCGTCACGGGGCCATGGGGCCGTCGTCGTGGGACCCGTGGCCCCGCTCGGTCGCGCGAGCAGCCGTGGGGGCAAAAGAGTGTACACAGATCGGCGAAAATGACCTCTCGGTGTCGTTCTGGGACACTTGTGTACACTGTTGCGACGCGAGGGGCGTACGAGTTGCGATGCGAGCCGCGCCGACTAGCACGAGCGCCCCAACCACCATGGCGTGCCGGCGGCGTCCCCTCGGTGGCCGCCCCTCGCCTGGTAGGGAAAACAGATCCTGCGCCAGTGGCGCCGCCGCTAGCTTGGCGTCTTCGCCAAGACGTCAACCCACACAAACCCCCGAAGGGCTTTTTCAATGTAAACGGACTATAGGGGTAATGGGCATGCAGGCTATCGTCGATCTGGCACAGGAGAACGGCGAGATGGTGACGACGGCCCAAGTGGTTGAGGCCGGCATCCCTCGCGCGCGTGTCTTGGACATGGTGAAGGCCGGAAAGCTCGAGCGCGTCTAGCGCGGTGTGTGCTGCCTGGCAGATGCCCGGAAGGACGAGTTCCTTGCGGCGCAGCTCCGCTTCCCCAAGGGAACCTTCTCGGACGGGACGGCGCTCTTTCTGCACGGCTACACCGACCGCACCCCCCTCCAGCTCATCATGACCTTCCCGCGCTCGTACCGGGCTACCAAGACGCGGGAGGCGGGCATCGAGGTGAGGACATGCGCCGATGAGGTCCTCGACCTGGGGCGTACAAGCGTCAGGACGAGCTATGGCAACAAGGTGCGGGCGTACGACCTAGAGCGGACGCTCTGCGACGTCGTCTGCGGCCAGCGCATCGTGGACGTGCAGGTGGTCAGCCCGGCCATGAGGCAATACGCCCGCAGCGGCAGCAAGGATGTCCAGAGGCTGCTTGGCTACGCCCATGCGCTCTGAGTGAAGAAGAAGATCCGAAGCTATCTGGAGGTGCTGCTGTGAGGACGAAGAACGCAATGCGGCTCAAGGCCATCATCCGCAACCGGGCGAAGGCTGAGGGCGTCCTTTCGCAGCTGGTGATGCAGAGCTACCTGTTCGAGAGGCTGCGGGAACGCATCTCCCTCTCGACGTGGCGAGACAACATCGTCATCAAAAGCGGAGTGCTCATCAGCTCGCTTGTCGGCGTGGGCAAGCGCGGCACGAAGGACCTGGGCACCACCGTGCGCGACTTTCCGCTCTCTCATGAGAACGTCGAGAAGACGTTCCGGGAGATCGTGGACGTGAAGGCTGACAATGACTTCTCTCTTTCGAGTTCGTGCGCACCGAGGACATACGCGAGGCCGACGACTACCCTGGCATCAGGGTCCACCTGCTGGCGAACTACGAGAAGATGAGCTCGCTGGTGACCGTGGACGTGACCACGGACGACAAGATCACGCCAGAGGCAATCGAGTACAGCTACCCGCTGCTGTTCGACGACCGCAGCATCGCCATCATGTCGTACCTGCTCGCCACTACGCTTGCCGAGAAGCTCGAGATCGCCATCAGCAGGAGCGTGACCAACACACGGCCGCGCGACTACTACGACCTGCACACGCTGTGGCTCACAAGGAGGGACGAAGCCAAACCCGACGTACTGAGGGATGCCTTGGCGACCACTGTGGAGAAGCGCGGGTCGCACGCAGCGATGGGCAACTACCGTGAGGTGATGGCCCAGGTGGCCTCCGATGACGGGACGCTCGACCTTTATGCCCGCAGGTATCCGTGCGTGGGCGACATGACGCTCGGGGAGGCGTGTGGGACGGTCGTGCGACGGTGGTCGAGCGGGAGGAGCACGACGTGGGCGGTGCGTCCTCGTGCCGCGCGATCGCGACCAGGCAGCGGTCGAGAGGGCAAGCTACCTGCGCTACCTCGCACGGGGCCGCAAGGGCCACGCCGAGGGGGCCTCTCCTCCGCCGGGCCCCTCCTCGGTGTGTGCGTGCCGCGGGCGAGCCTGGCGGACGCGACCGCCGAGCAGGTCTGGGACCACCACGAGAGACGACGGGCGACCGGGGCCCACTGCGACTGGCCCGAGGGCGGCATGGGCCTCCGGGGCCTCTGCCAGCGCGACCACTGCCGCGCGCAGGGTCTCGCCTTCGTGTGCCTCGTCGCGTCGCTCGTGCGCAGGGAGCTCGCCGACCTGGTCGGGGGGCGGCTCCCCGGCCGTACCGTCGACGAGGCGCTGCTCGACGCCCGCCTGGCCGAGGCGCACCTCCGGGCCGGGAGGTGGGGATGCCGCGACCGCGAGGGGTCAGTCAGGAGGCTGTTCGATGCCCCAGGTGTGCCGCTCGAGGCGAGGTTCCCCATTCCCGCCCCAGCGCATACCTAATGATGAGGGAAGCTGTGGTTAGACCACCGTTGACATGACGACGCCCCGCGTCTCCGCTACGATGTTGTCAGCGAGAAGACATGTCGAGGGGAGACGCGGGATGCTTGACATGATGCCGCGAGAGGCGAGGGGGCCGGGCGCACGACGAGAGGAGGAGGCTCATAGAGCTTCTGCGCGCGCAGGTGCCCGACGGGCCCGGCAGGGCGGGCGGGGAGCCGGACGCGTGCCCCAGGTGCGGCGGGACGCACCTGGGGCACAAGGTTCCGAAGTATGTACAGTAGATAGCCATGGGGACCCTTCCGTCGGTCGTGGTGCCTCGGCGCCGCCCTGTCGCGACGGAACCATTCCGGCTCACGGGAGGTCCCCTTGGGACCCCGACCCAGAATAAGCTCCACTCCCTCAGTTCGGGTTATATCGTCTAGAAGTCCGGCCATGGCCGGAGAAGGCGTGCCGAGTTTTCGACGCAGGAGGGGTAACCATGGAGAGATACGACAAGCGCCTGCACGTGCCGCCAGCTGCCGACCCAAGACGGGAAGCTTGGGAACTCGGGGAGGTTGCTTTCTAGGTAAGTTCCTAAGTGGACGGTCGCTTATTTCTTCCCGACGAGCCGGCGGCATTCGGAGCTGGGTTACTTTGCCAGCATCGCGTCGACCATGGCGGAGTCCTCGATGTGGGTGGGCGTTGTTGGCCAGGGTGTGGCGCATCTCCACGAAGGCCCGCATGATCTGCATGTTCGTCTGCACGGCCACGCGATTGCGCAGCACGCCCGCGAGCACGGTTACGCTCTGCTCTGTACAGACGTAGGGCAGGTACGTGCGGATGACTGCGGAATTGGCATCTTGACTTGCTGAGATACCAATCTGGCATCTCAGGTCGCCGAGCTTCTCCCTCGTGACCCTGAAGCGGAAGTCCTCCGGGAATTGGTCCTCGTCGCGCTTGGTGACGCGGTTGAGGGCACCGGTCTCCACCTTGTAGAGCTTCGCGAGATCGCTGTCGGGCATGACCTGCCTGCCATGTATAGTGTAGATCATGTTCTTGACCCGAGAATCGTCACACGATACCATCGCCGTCTCGTTCTCGCCGGGCTCTTCGTTAGACATGTCGCTCGCCTCTTTCCTTAAAATTTTGATGATATTCTGTCAGGATATCGAAATAGTAGCTTGCGATTTCAAGCGCGCGGCCTACATTCAGCGCAGCGCAATGTGCGCGATAGCCCGCAGCATTCACAGCAGACCCCTAAGCACTCTCACGACCGGCCTCCCTCGGCCTGGCCTCGGCCAGCATGACCCTCAGCTGCTCCACGGTGGACGTGAGTTCGCCCGTGTTGGTCTCCACAGGGCCCACGTCCGCGTAGATATCCAGGGTCATCGACACGCCCGCATGGCCCAGGCAGCTCGCCACGGTCCTCACGTCGTACTCCCCGCGATCATCATGATGGCGAAGGCGTGCCTGAGGTCGTGGAAGGTGCAGGAAAAGCCGTTTCTCTTACAGAAGGCGGAGAAGCCCTTGCCGAGCTGCGTGGGTCGCAATCGATCCTGTTCGCTGCCCCTTGGCTTATGGGGAGTCTTGACCCAAGAAGCTCGAGCGGGATCGCGATGGCACGTGGATCGATGAGGTCTCCGACGGCAATGACCATTCGATTGACGCGGAGCGGCATGCGATGATGGACGATGCGCCGCGCGGGGCGTAGGAGCGCTGGCCTAAGCCGACTGCTATCTACTTCTCTTCTGCGAAAAACCGGCGGCTTCCGGAGGGCGGTGGGCGATGGCCCAGGACATCAATATCTACTGTGATGAGAGCCGCTATTCCAATCCCGAGGATTCCCATTTCGTAATTGGCGCGGTGAAGTGTCCGAGGGAGCGCAAGCGTGGAATAGCGCGTCAGCTTGGCGCCCTCAAGCGCAACAACGGCATCGGCGGGGAGTTCGGCTGGAAGTCCGTCTCCCGGAACAAGGCGGCCTTCTACACAGCGCTCATCGACTGGTTCCTGGCGACCGACGACCTGTGTTTTCGCTGCGTGGTGGCGAACAGGGAGAACCTGGGTCCCGAGGCGCCGAGAGCGCAGTCTATGTGGTGTACCACCAGCTTCTCTGCCACTGGCCCGTCCCTCCCAACACTCACCGCGCCTGCCTGGACGAGAAGAAGAACTTGCGGCAGCGGCGCGTGGACACCCTGCGGGCCAAGACGGCGGGCTACATGCCAGGGGGCTGCGGACCAGCCTGCGTGGGGGATGTGAGCTCGCGGGAATGCGCCCTGGCGCGGGTGGCTGACTGCCTTATCGGCTGTATGGGCCATACCTGGGACGGGCATGCCGGCCCCGAAGGGTTCCCTGAGGGCAACGCCTTCAAGCGTGAGCTCTGCGCCCATCTGGCGGAAGGGCTTGGGAGGCCGTCGCTTCGCTTCTCCACCTGGGCGAGCGAGGGGAACTTCAACGCGTCCCTGCTCGGGGAGTAGTGCCATGGCGCACACGACAGGCGGGGACGGCCTGCCGGGCCTCTCCGGCTGCGAGAGCGACGAGGAGAAGCTCGACCAGTGCTGGAACTACTTCTGTGAGCAACTGGGCGACATTGAGGTTAGGTGAGGGTAGGGCGCTTCGTGGCGGGGATCGCCTCCAAGCCCTCCCCATCCTTGTCTACGCCTGATGCGTGGCCTCTGGCCGAGCGGTATGGCCTGAGGAGGGGATGCGTGGCCTCTGGTCTGCTGGCTCAGCCGTGAGCTGACGGGAAGGGCGGCCATAGGGGCTGCCCTTCCTCACGGAGATGCAATCCGCAGGTATTGAGTCTGCCAGCCAAACCTTGTCGTTGCCGCGATAGAACGCGACCCCATCTCCGTCTGCCCTCTTGGTATCAATGGAGAGGATTATCGGGCTCCTGTCGCGGCGCCTGCCGACGGCCTCGGCGGTCTCGACGTCGCACGAGAGGTGTACGTACTGCCTGCCCATGGGCCTGAGCCCCTCGGCGAGAATCCTTTGTGCGGCTTCGTGAGAGGTCCCGTGATACAGGACAGCTGGAGGCTCGGCTGCCAGCCTCTCGATCCTCTTGGGCACGGAGTGTCCGTACAGGGCTCGGATTCTGTCTCCGTCGATCTCGTGTCGCTGCTTGTCTGACTCGGCGACTATCCGCTCGAGGTCGGCGAGGGCAACGGCGTCGCCCTCGCCCCGACCCTCGTTCAACGCCTGGAGGAGCTGCTCGATGGGCACGAAGCCCTGCTCGTCGAGCTCGAGCTCGTACTCCCAGGGAGCATGCCTCAGCGCATAGGAGATCTCCTTGCTGATATGTGTCAGCCTAGAGTCCATTCTCCGCCTCCTCCTCGCGCTCCCGGGCAATCATGTCGAGCACGGCCGCCTCGAACCACGACCAGAAGTCGCCGTACTCCTCACGCTGCTCCCAACCCGGATCGGCGAAGTCGTGGATTATGGTTACCTTTCCGGGCCTGCCGACCTCGAAGCAGGCCACATCATCGCAGTCCTCACGCTTGGCAAAGGGGATGAGCCTGCGGTCGGGATAGCGCCCCGCCATATTGCGTGTATAGTCACATGCGAACCCTGCTTCCAGGATCCACCACCAGCCCAGGTATGTGAGCCCGAGTTCGACAACCCTCTTGATGCCTGCGGGGTACTCGAAGCCAGGATAAAGCTCAGAGGCGTCGTAGAGTTCCATGGTCAATTCTCCTTATCGTAGCTTGTTCATTTTAGGCCCTTCGGGGTTTCTGGTGGGTGGCACGGGCTGGGACAGCCGGCCCGAGAACCTCGAGCGGCGCCTTGGGCCACCACCCCGTGACGGACCGTGACGGGCTGCGGGGGTCGCGTGCGCGCCGGGACGCGAGGACGCTGGCGGCGCCCCCCGGGCTGCCCGGTGGGGCCGGGCAGGCGAGGCCTGGGAGGTCTTTGGGACCTGGTCCGGGGAGGCCGGGGTCCCGACGAGCCCCACAAGATGGCCACTGCCGCGGGCGTCGCGACCCGACCCCGGGGCAAAACAGGCAAAGGTGCGCGACGCGTTGCTGCCTCGCGAGCGGCGTCCTCCCGCCTCGGCGGGGACGACGTGTTTTGGTTCAATAAGAACTGCGCAGAAATCGATGAATAGCATGTCCATAGAGCTTGCGCTCACGACCGGCATGCGCCGCGGCGAGGTCTGCGCGCTGCGCTGGAGCGACTTCGACGACGCAGGGGCGATGACGGTGAGCCACGCTCTCGGCAACGGCCCGGGCGGCTTCTACCTCAAGGAGCCCAAGACCGGCAGCTTCGCGCGCCATCCCCCTCACCAGCCACACGACGATGCTCAGGGCCATGCGGGCCGACACGCGCCGTGCTATGGACGAGATGGGTATGGACGTGGGCGACCCCTGCATCCTGGGCACTCAGGTGTCGGACAGCCGTCCCTACAACCCCATGCAGCTCGGCAAGGACTTCTCCGCCTTCTGCAGGATGGACGGCTTTTCCTGCATGTTCCACGACCTGCGCCGCATGTTCGCCACCATGATGATCGCGGGTGGCTGCGACGTACGCACGGTGGCGAGCTACCTCGGACACGCGAGCGTGTCGATGACGCTCGACACCTACGCAGGCATCGACCCCGAGGCAAAATGCGCCGCCGTCGGCAAGGTGGGCGAGAGCTTCGACGTGGACATGAGCGCCATGGGCTTCGACGGGCCCGAGAGATCCGTGGGAAACCAACACGAGCGGGCTCACGTTCACCGTAGAGCAGCTGGAGGCCATGCTCGCCGAGGCCAAGCGGAGGGAGGCCGGCCATGAGGGCGCTTGGGGCACTGCTGCGGGTGCCGAAGGCTATCGCGCGCATAGCGTTTCGCTGGATGTAGCGAACGAAAGACAAGCGCAACGGCCGACTCTCGCCCAAGGCGAGTCACGACGCGCGTACAATAGAAAAACTACGAGGACTTATGCCAGGAGACCGCAACATGGCAAATGTGAGAAAGCCGTGGCTGACGCCATCTCAACAGGTTGCCCACCTCAAGTCGGAGGGCGTGGGCTTCCGGATCTGCAGCGAGAGAGACGCCGAGGAATACCTCAAGAGCAACAACAACTACTTCCGCCTGAAGTCCTACCGCGCCAACTTCGCGAGGGTCGAGGGCGGTCCGAACGACGGCAAGTACATCGGCCTCGACTTCGGCATGCTCACGGACCTCTCGATCATCGACATGAGGCTGCGCAACGAGATGCTGCCCATAACGCTGGATGTCGAGCACTTCTCGAAGGTGAGGCTGCTGGGCAAGATGGAGGAGCGCCGGGCGGACGGGTACAAAATCGTCAGGGACTTCCTGCAGCAGCAGGACAACCTGGGGACTCATCCCTACGACAAGATCGACAAGGGCAAGTCGAGCCCCTACACGAGCGGATTCGTGGAGAGGAGGCCCGACTACGACTTCCCGGCATGGGAGCTCATCGAGGTCATATCCTTCGGGCGCTTCATCCACTTCTACAAGTTCTGCGCCGACAAATTCGACAACCGGCGCATGCGGAACGACTTCTACATGCTGCAAAGCGTCAAGGGGCTCCGCAACGGCTGCGCCCATTCGTTATGTGCAAATGCACATAAGTTGTGTTATCGGCGGCTCTCGGTTATGAGCAGTCTGTCGCGACTAACCGGTTCAGAGGCGTGCACAACCTAGTATTCCGCACATAATCAGTTACGCTCCTTCCCACGGTGTCCGACTCGTGGAAAGGAGCAAGGGCATGGACATCAAGATGTTAGGGGGCGCTGCCGACGCCCTCGTCGATCGGTTGAGGTCAGACGGTTACAGCGACGAGATGGTGAGGAACGCGCGCTGGGTGCTCGGCAATTTCGCCAAGTGGTGCGAGCGAGAAGGGGTACGCTCGGTCAACAGGGAGGAGGCCGCGCGCTTCCTCCTCGCCCAGTTCGACCTCCCGATCGACGAGCGCGACGTGACTCCGGCGCAGTGCGTGATCCGCAAGCCGCTGCTCACGTTGCTCGAGCTCGAGGAGACGGGGACCTACCTCAAGAGCCATCAGCGGCACCCCGGCCCCGAGCCCCCGCCCGAGCAGTTCGCGGGCGCCTACGCGGGGTACGCGGCCCTGGTGGGGTCTAGCGGGCTCGCGGGGAGCACCAAGGCGCTGAGGCTCTGGCGGGTTCGCCGCTTCCTGCTGTTCCTCGACTCGCGCGGGGTACGCAAGATCGGGGACCTGACCGTGGCCGACGTGCACGCATACATGGGAGAGCCGGGGAGATCGCCCCACGAGAACAAACGAGACGGCTACTCGCTGCGTAAGGCGCTGGACTGGATGGGCGAGGAGGGGCTCATCGCGTTCGGCGGCCGGGACGCCTTTCCCGTCGTAAGGGCCAGGGCCTATTCGCCGCTACCGTCGCGGTACACCGACGAGGAGGTCGCGCTGATCCTCGGCTCCGTCGACGTGGCGACGCCCGCCGGCAAGCGCGACATGCTCGTCCTGAGCCTGTTCGCGCACTACGGCATGCGATGCGGGGACGTCGCCGCACTGAGGTTCGCCGACGTCGACTGGTGCTCGGGCCGCATCGCGATCGTCCAGGCGAAGACGGGCCTTCGGCTATCACTGCCCATCGTCGACGGGGTGAGGTTCCCGCTCCTCGATTACGTGAGGAACGCCCGCCCGAGGTCGAACGACCCGCACGTCATCCTGACGACGCACGCACCGCACACGCCCTACAAGAGCGGCTCCTCGTTCCATCGGATGGTGACGCGCGCCATCGACCGGGCCGGCGTCGACCGCTCCGGGCGCAGGCACGGCGGCCATGCCCTGCGCCATTCCGCCGCGTCTGGCCTGCTCGCCGCCGGTGTCCCGCTGCCGACGATATCCTCGGTGCTCGGCCACGCCTCGACGTCGGCCACCGAGGCGTACCTGTCGGTCGACGAGGAGGGCCTTGCCGCCATCCCGCCGGAGGTGCCCCATGTCCGCGGGTGGTGAGCGCATGAGGGGCCGTTGGGCGGACGCCCTGCGCGCCTTCATCGCCGAGAGGAGGGCGTGCGGCTACGCGTACGGGCGAAGCCACGTGTGCGCCTGCGAGCGCCTGTGCTCGTTCCTGGGCGAGCGGGACATGGACGAGGCAGCCTTCGCGGAGTGGGTCGCCCCCAGGGACGGCGAGGCGTGCCGGACGCGCGCCAACAGGGTCGGGCTGTGGAACGTGTTCGCGGGGTTCTGCGTGAGGAGGGACATCGAGGCCGGCTCCTTCAGGGCGGACGTCCGCCTCGAGAGCGACTTCGTGCCCCATATCTACACGGACGAGGAGGCCTCCGCCGTGTTCTCGGCGGCCGATGCCGGCATCGCCCAGAGGCGCAGCCCCTACGAGCCGAGCCTCATCATGCCGGCGTTCGTGCGCCTGCTCTACTCGACCGGCCTCAGGTTCTCTGAGGCGGCCGGCCTGCGGTGGGACGACGTCGACGGGAGGCGGCTCAGCGTTCTCGGCAAGGGAGGGAAGCCCCGGCTCGTCGTCATGTCGGCATCGATGGCGGAGGTGCTCGAACGCTACCGGGGACTCCGCGTCGGCGGCGGGGGCGGGCTCGTCTTCTGCGGGAGGGAGGGCGGCCCGCTGCAGAACCAGCTCGTCGGCACATGGCACAGGACCCTCCTGGATTCCGCAGGCGTGCGCAGGGCGGACGGGGCCTATCCGCGCCTGCATGACTGGCGGCACACGTTCGCGGTCGGGGCGCTCGCGCGGATGGACGCCGCGGGGGTCGACGTGCGCGCGGCCCTGCCGGTCCTGTCCCGGTACATGGGCCACTGCGGGCCCAAGGAGACGGAATGGTACCTCCGCCTCACGGACGAGGGACGCGCGGGCGTCCTCGAGCGCATGGAGCTGTACGCGCCGCACGTGGCCCCCGGCCTGGGAGGGGTGTGAGATGGACGGCTTCGAGGGGCACGTGGCCCGCTTCTTCGCCTGCCACCTGCCCGATGTCAAGGGCGCGTCTCCCAACACGGTCGCGTCGTACCGTGACGCCATCGTCCAGTTCGTCTCCTTCGCGTCGGGGCGATCCGGGAAGGCTGTCGAGGCCCTGGGGGTGGAGGACCTCGGTGGGGACGCGCTCGGGGAGTTCCTCGACCACCTCGAGCGCTCGCGCGGCGTCGCCGTGTCCACGCGCAACCATCGGCTCGCGGCGGTGCACTCCCTCTTCCGATACATCCAGGCGCGGGATCCGGTGTGGATGGAGGCGTGCTCGTCGGCGCTGGCCGTGGGGAGGAAGCGCTGCCCCCCGCCGCTTGTCGGCTACATCGGCGTCGAGGGCATGCGCGCCGTGCTCGCCGCACCGGACCCCTCGACTCGGGAGGGCCTCGCGCACCTCGCCGCGCTTTCGCTGCTCTACGAGTCGGCCGCGCGCGCCCAGGAGCTCATAGACGTCCGGGCGTGCGACCTTTCCGCAGGCTTCTCCGCAGTCGTGCTGCACGGCAAGGGAGGCAAGTCGCGCGTCGTCCCCATCGGCCGTGAGGTGTCGGCCATAATCGATCGCCACGTGAGGGAATCGGGGGCTTCGGGCGACGCGCCGCTCATCGCGGGTCGGCAGGGCAAGCTGAGCCGATCGGGACTCAGGTACGTGGTGGAGAAATACTCGGAGGCGGCGCGGAGCGACGGCGCCAACGTGCCGCCCAAGGTAACCCCGCACATGTTCAGGCACTCGCGGGCGATGCACCTGCTGGAAGCCGGCGTCAACCTCGTGTACATACGCGACCTGCTTGGACACGTCTCGGTAACCACCACCGAGATATACGCCAGGGCAAATCCGGAGATGCGCCGCAAGGCCATCGAGGAGCGTGGCGCGCGCATCGCGCCCGACGCGGCTTATGACGAAAGCGAGAGGCAGGATCTCCTGTCCTGGCTCAAGAGCATGGATTGGTAGCAAAACGGTTATGTGCGGAAAACCAGGCTGCGAGAGCGGATGACCTTGGGGTCGGCCGTCATCCGCACATAACCGAGAGCCGCCGATAACACAACAACTGCATTCTCAACGACATGGCTGCCGGGATCCCAAGATACCAAGCTCAAAATGCGGTGAGAAGGGCAGTTAGGGCGGCTGGGGTCTCGCGGCAAACAGCAAAGTCGAAGCTCAGTAACGACCGTCTTATTCAGCTGACGACGGCGCTTTACCTCCATCATCGTGTTGCCTCATCGGAGATTCACTGTCTGAGGGCATGCGAAATGAATCAGCTGGCAGAGCGAATCATACGCCACTCTGAGTATTATAAGAAGTGTGACCAGATAAGGACGGGGTTGACCTACGTCATCCAGCTCATTCAAGTGTGGTATCCGAAGGAGGCCCAAGCGGTTCTTTGAGGATTACGTATGATTTGTCTTAGGAGTTGTTGACCGATGACGTTCGATCGGGCGAAAATGATCTTGCTACGAAAAACGGTCTCCGTTTTGCAGGGACGCCTTCGAGAGGGGGTGCCCCTGATTTTTTTGGCCTTTGCGCCACTCGTCTGACAGGTAATGTCGGATGGGCGTCACAAGACTCGTGAGGGTCTCTTCTGACCCTGCGGTAGGCGCGGTCGTACCCGTCCAGTTGCTACCCCTCGCCACAAGCCACTTTTGCAGCGCTTCGCTGCTCACGTGCAGCCCCACGTGCCTCTTTGCGCCACCCACCCAAGACCGAAAATATCGCGAGCGCCAAAAAACATCCCCACGCACCCTTGCCTTCTTGTGTAACACTGTTATATTGCTAAGTGATATTACCCGTAACTAACTTATGGGAGGCTTCATGGAAGCGTCTGTCAACACGAATGCGACGGATGGATCGCAAAAGGCCAAGCGGAGGAACCCCGCAGGACGCCTCTTCGAGTGGGCTGGTCCGAGTAGGGGGCTCTACGTCGTCTCGGTCATATGTGCCGTCATCGGTGTCGCGGGAAACGTTCTGCCCTATTACGCGGCCGGGCAGATGGTCGTGGGCGTGCTCTCTAACAACCGCGACTTCTCGTTCTATGTGGGCTGGTGTTCCTTTGCCGCAGCGTGCTATGCCGTCTACATCGTCTTTCACTACGTGTCCACGTCCATCTCGCACATGGCAACGTTCAGGACCATCTCCGAGATACGTCGCCTCCTGGCGCGCAAGCTCACCCGCGTGCCCATGGGCTACGTGCTCGACACGCCGTCGGGCACGCTCAAGAACATCATGGTCGAGAAGGCCGACAGCATCGAGACGACCCTGGCTCATGTCGTTCCAGAGATGACGAGCGATCTGCTCGTGCCCGTGGTCGTCGTCGTGTACATGCTGACGCTCAACTGGGCACTCACGCTCGTCTCCCTCGTTACCATTCCGGTTGCGGTGCTCGCCTACAGCCAGATGATGAGGGACTTTGAGCAGTGGTACGGCCGCACGATCACGGCCTCCAACGACATGGCGCAGACCTCGGTCGAATACGTGAACGGCATCGAGGTCATCAAGGCCTTCGGTCGCTCGGCGAGCTCCTACGAGAGATTCGCCCGCGCGGTTGACAACTACGCCCACTCCTTCATCGACTGGATGGCTCATTGCCAGGTCTGGCAGGACCTTGCGCTCTCCGTCGCGCCGGCAACCCTCGTCGCGGTGCTTCCCGTGGGCTGCCTCATGCTTGCCCAGGGTTGGATAGACCCTGCGACCTTCGTGCTCGTGGCCATACTCTCGGTAGGCGTGTTCCCGCCGTTGTACGCCGCCATCAGTTTCCTTGATGCGCTCGCTCAGGTGGGCACCACCGTTGACCAGATCTCCGAGGTGCTCGACCAGAGGGAGCAGACGCGCGCCGAGGGTGCCACGACCCCAGCCGCACTAGGAGGAGACGTTCCGGGCATCGAGCTTGCGGGCGTGCACTTCTCCTACGGGCATGGCGAGGTCATCCACGGCATCGACCTCTCTGTGAGGCCGGGGACAGTGACCGCGCTCGTGGGACCCTCTGGCTCAGGCAAGTCAACTTTGGCCAGGCTCATGGCGGGCTTCTGGGATCCCGATAAGGGAGAGGTCCGCTTAGGTGGCGTGCCGCTCAAACGCATGTCTGCCGGGCAGCTGAGCGAGCGCATCGCCTACGTGTCCCAAGACAACTACCTCTTTGACGAGACGGTTATGGAGAACATCCGCATGGGACGCCCCCAGGCGAGTGACGAGGAGGTCATCGAGGCCGCGCGTCAGAGCGGCTGCCACGAGTTCATCGAGGGGCTTGATCATGGGTACCAGACGGTGGTCGGGGGAGGTGGAGGCCACCTTTCTGGCGGCGAGCGCCAGCGCATCGCTATCGCGCGCGCCATGCTGCACGACGCACCCATCGTTATCCTGGACGAGGCCACGGCCTATACGGACCCCGAGAGCGAGGCGCAGGTAGAAGCTGCCGTCTCGAGGCTGGTGGCGGGCAGGACCCTCATCGTGATCGCGCACCGCCTCTCTACCATCACGGACGCCGACAGGATAGTCGTGGTCAGTGACGGCCGCATCGAGGCAGCGGGGACCCACGACGAGCTCATGGAGGGCTGTGGGCTCTATCGCGCGATGTACCTGGCCCACATAGGTGCTCGCGACGCAGTCGACACGGCCGACAGGTCCGGCGCCCGCGACGAGTCCGGCGTCCGCGACGGGGCCGACGAGGCCCGCGCCCGTGACGCTTCCGACGCCCGTGTCCTCTCATCTGACCCCAACTCGACGAGCGGTGAGGAGTAGCCATGATCTCCACCATCATCAAGTACTTTCGCTTTGGCGGCACGAATGCACCCAAGCTCATGCGTGGCATGGGCTGGACCCTGCTCACCTCCTTCTTCGAGTCATGGCAGATGATGGCGCTGGCCGTCGTGCTCTCGTCGCTCGCCGCGAACACAAGCGCAGGCCCCGCCGGAAATGCGGACATGGGCCAGACGGCGCTTCCCGCCCTGGTCATCATGCTTGTCTCCATCGCAGGAACCTTCGTGGCGTCCCACTTCAGGAGTGCATGCTTCTGCGACGGCAACTTCTCCATGACCGCCGAGAAGCGCACACGCATCGGTGACAACATGCGCTACCTGCCTATGGGCTACTTCAACAAGAACAGCCTGGGCGAGATATCGAGCACCATGACCAATACCCTCGATGACGTGCAGAACGTCGGAGGCCTCGTGTACTCCAACGTCATCTCGGGCCTGGTCTTCTCCGCCATCGTTGCCATCATGCTCAGCGTGATGGACTGGCGTTGCGGTCTCGTCGTCGTGGCGGCCATTGTCTGCGTGCTCGCCATCAACGCCCTCATGCAGCACAGCTCCCATGCCATCTCGAGCCATCGTGTTGCCGCACAGCGCGCCATCGTGGGGGCGATCCTCGAGTACGTGCAGGGCATCGCCGTCGTGCGCGCCTTCAACCTCGTGGACAGCGCTGAGGGCAGGCTCTCGCGGGCCATCGACGAATGTGAGCGCATGAACCTGTCGATGGAGCTGCACTTCATCGGCTACATGATCGTCGAGACGCTCGTGACCAAGTTCGCCTCGATTGCCCTCTGCCTGCTCGCCGTCTTCAGCTGGGTCAGCCAGACCATGGAGACGGGCACCTGCCTGCTGATGATAGTCGCTGCGTTCATGGTCTACACGAAGCTTGAGCTTGCCGGGTCCTATGCGAGTCTCCTGCGTCAGATAGACATCTGCATGGACAAGGTCAACGACCTGATCGCGACCCCAAAGATGGGCGAGGGGGCAGGCATCGAGGGCACCGGGGGCTTCGACATCGAGCTGGACGATGTGTCCTTCTCGTACGGCGAGAGGGACGTCATCAGGCACGTGTCGCTCTCGATACCCCAGGGAAGCTCCTGTGCCATCGTCGGCCCGAGCGGTGGCGGCAAGACGACCCTCGCGCACCTCATGGCGAGGTTCTGGGACGTCAGCGAGGGCAGGGTAAGCGTGGGCGGACGCGACGTGCGCGACTGGAAGGTCGACGCCCTGCTCTCGAACTTCTCTATGGTGTTCCAGGGAGTCTACCTCTTTGACGACACCATCGAGAACAACATCAAGTTCGGTCGTCCTGACGCCACGCACGAGGAGGTGGTCGCGGCAGCGCGCCGTGCCTGCTGCGCGGACTTCATCGATTCTCTGGAGAAGGGCTATGACACCGTCATCGGCGAGGGGGGAGACATGCTTTCTGGTGGCGAGCGCCAGCGGCTCTCCATCGCTCGGGCCATCCTCAAGGACGCTCCCATCGTGATCCTGGACGAGGCCACGGCCAACGTCGATCCCGAGAACGAGCAGGATCTGCAGGGGGCCATCGCCGAGCTGGAGCGAGGCAAGACGGTCATCATGATCGCGCACCGCCTCAAGACCGTACGCGACGCGGACCAGATAGTCGTGCTCGATGGTGGGAGCATCGTCCAGCAGGGGACTCACGAGCAGCTCATGGCAAAAGATGGACTCTACCGCAGCTTCGTGGACATGCGCGAGCGCTCCATAGGCTGGAAGCTCGCCAAGGCGTAGGCAGGCGAGCAGGGCGAGCACTGGTGCCCTCGCCGGCGGCCACACCCCGGCGAGGGTGACCCGCCTGCCAGCAACCCCACCCGGCGAGGGCGACCCGCCCATCGAGGCAGAACCACCCGCCAATCTGGCGGGTACCTTCCCCAAGACGTTTGCCCAGTTGGCAAATTTTTTTCGGTACCCGCCAGTCTGCGGGGCACTTTCCGCCCCCGCCGTCCTCCGCAACTTCCGCCCCCTGCCCACTTACCCAACGGATGGCGAAATCGGCTATAGTGAGAGGCCGCACGCCAGCGTCACAAGGCGTGGGGCTGCACGAGCGCGCACGGGTGGACGAGGCAGACGGGGGCGGCGAAGGTGTCGCAGGACAGGTGAGGCAAGACGTATGGCAAGGATAGCGGTCATCGAGGACGACGAGGCCATCCGCAGCTCCCTTTCTGAGCTGCTCAGCAAGAACGGACACGAGCCCCTTGTGCTTCACTCGTTTGGCAACGTGGTCGAGGACGTGCTCGCAAGCTCTCCCGATCTGGTCCTGCTCGACCTTGGCCTTCCGGGCCTTGACGGCACGGCTGTCTGCCGAGAGCTGCGCTCGCGGGCGAGCGTGCCCATAATTGTCGTTACGAGCCGCTCGACGGAGATGGACGAGGTCATGTGCATGACGCTCGGTGCCGACGACTTCGTGCCAAAGCCCTACAGCAGCTATGTCCTGCTCGCCCACGTGGAGGCGCTGCTCCGACGCGTCGGGGGCGCCACCAGCGCCATCCTCACGCACAAGGGCCTCAGCTTGGACGCGTCGCGCTCCGTCGCCTCTGCCAACGGGAAGACGGTCGAGCTCACCAAGAACGAGCTTCGCATACTGTCGCTTCTCATGCGCAATGCGGGTACCATCGTCCCGCGCGAGACCATCATGTGCGAGCTGTGGGACTCCGACGCGTTTGTGGACGACAACACACTTACCGTGAACGTGAACCGCCTGCGCCAGACGCTCGCCAAGATTGGCAAGGGCGATCTGCTCGTGACGCGGCGCGGGCAGGGGTACTCGGTATAGGCCGTGGGCATGAGCTTTTTTCGCTACCTCAGGGACCGTGCCGTCGCCATCTACATCACCGCGCTCTCACTGCTTGTCGTGATCCTGGTGCTGCGGGGCGTGGGCACGGAGGACTCCATCGTCGCGCTCGTCTCGGGCATCCTGCTTGCGGCCGCCGCCCTGAGGCTGCTCGTGGGCTACGTGCCCCGGAGCGAGTTTTGGAATCTTCTGGTGGCCTCTGCCTTGGTCCCGCACGAGGCGAGTCCCCTTGCCGTGGCTGACCTCGTCGATGAGCCGCGCTTCCTCGAGGGCCAGCTCGCGTGGGAGGTAATGGATGCCCTCGCGCAGGACTATCGTGCACGGGTCGACGCCATACGCGCGGAGGGCGCTGACTACCGTGACTTCGTCGAGGCGTGGGTGCACGAGGTAAAGACCCCCATCGCTGCCGCACGTCTGGTGTGCGATAACAACCCGGGTCAGGCCTCCTCCACAGTCTCACGAGAGCTGGGGCGCATAGACGGCTACGTGGAGCAGGCCCTCTACTATGCCCGCTCCGGCAGCCTCGATCGCGACTACGTGATCCGGAGAGTGGAGGTCTCGGCCCTCGTGCATGGTGCGGTGAGGGCGCACGCGCGCTCCCTCATCGACCAGCAGGTGAGCGTCAGGACAGATGGTCTGGACATGATGGTCTTCGCCGACGCGAAGTGGGTCGCTTTCGTGCTGGGTCAACTCATAGAGAACGCGGCAAAGTACCGTGCGCCCAGGGAGTGGGGTCGCGACGAGGCGCTTCTGTGCTTTGCCGCAGTGCGCTATGACGAGGGCCTCGCAAACGAGCGCGTCGTGCTCGAGGTGACGGACAACGGCCGGGGTATCCCGGCCTCGGATCTGCCCCGCGTCTTCGACAAGGGCTTCGTGGGAGAGAACGGTAGGCTGACGAGCTTGGGCAAGTCCACGGGCATCGGGCTGTTTTTGGTCAAGCGGCTCTGCGACAAGATGGGCCTCTCCGTGGGCATGGAGTCCGTTGAGGGGAGCTGGACGCGCGTGAGCATCACGTTTCCCACCAACCGCATGCACTATGTGGACCGCCTAGACTAGCCTCGACCCGTCGCCACCCGCCCCGACCCGCTGCCACCCGTCCAGCCTGGGCTTCGCTTTCCGCCTACGCCGCCCTGTAACCTCACCCTGCCTCCTGCCCATGGCGCCATGCAAGCTTACGAAAGTGTCACCCTTTCGTAAGCGGCTTCGATGGCATACCTACCCGTCTCGCGCCAAGATGATGGTATAGCTTGGCACACAAGACAAGGAGGACATCATGAGGCGAATGAACCCCAAGGCACAGAGACTCTGGGAGGCCAACGAGCGCCTGCTTGCGGGCAACCTGTCACCCTTCGAGTGGATCGCCTGGTCCATCTGCTACGTTGGCATATGCGTCGGCATCGTGGTGCTCCTCTGGGTATCACCTCGCTAGTCTTCGCAACAAAGGAAAGGGGCTCAATATGAGCAAGGCACTAGAGGTTACGAACGTCGAGAAGGTCTATGGCGGGATGTTTGGCAACGCTACCCGTGCGCTCGATGGCGTGTCCTTCTCCATCGATCGCGGTGAGTACGTCGCCATCATGGGACCCTCGGGTTCTGGCAAGACGACGCTGCTCAACTGCATTGCCACCATCGATCGTCCTACGGCGGGCAGCGTCCTCATCGACAGCACGAACGTGACGCACATGCGCGCCAAGCAGCTGTCCACGTTCAGGCGTGAGCAGCTGGGCTTCATCTTCCAGGACTCCAACCTCCTCGACACGCTGACCTGTCGCGAGAACGTGGCGCTGCCCCTCACCATCGCCCGCGTCGCGCCGGCCCAGATAGACGAGCGCGTAGAGCGTATCTCTGCGACCCTGGGGGTCCGTGAGGTGCTCGACAAGTTTCCCTACCAGGCCTCAGGTGGCCAGCGCCAACGCGTGGCAGCCTGTAGGGCCATGATCAACGACCCCACGCTCGTGCTCGCCGATGAGCCGACGGGCGCCCTTGACTCCAAGAACTCCAAGCTCCTCCTTGAGCGTTTCGATGCCCTGAACACGCAGTTCAGGGCCACGATCCTCATGGTTACGCACGACACGTTCGCGGCAAGCTACTGCAGGCGTGTGCTCTTCATCCGCGACGGGAAGATCTTCACGGAGCTCCACCGTGGCGACCTGCCTCGGCGCACCTTCTTCGATCGCATCATGGAGGTCGTCGCGACGATGGGGGGTGGGCAGTCCGATGTTCTTTAGGCTGGCCTTGGGCAATGTGCGCAAGTCCTTGCGCGACTACACGGTCTACTTTGTCACGCTCGTGCTGGGCGTGACGGTGTTCTACGCGTTCAATACCATTTCCGGACAGGCGGACTTCCTCTCTGAGGACACGCGTCAGATGGTGAAGACCGTCGCGATGCTCATGGGCTTCGTCACGGTGTTTTTAGCCTTCGTGTTGGGCTTCCTCATGGTCTATGCCAACAACTACCTGGTCAAGCGTCGCAAGAGGGAGTTTGGCCTCTACCAGCTGCTGGGTATGAGGCAGGGTCAGGTCTCGCTGATCCTCGTGCTCGAGACGCTCCTTGCGTCCATTGCCTCGCTTCTGGTGGGGCTCGCCATGGGTGTGCTCTTCTCTCAGATCCTGGTGTTTGTGACGGCGGCCCTCTTCAACGAGACGGTCACCAACTTCAGCTTTCGCTTCTCGCCCGAGGCGGCCCTCTTCACCCTCATCTGCTTCTCGCTTGTGTTCGTCGTGATGCTCGTCTTTAACCTGCGCACGTTGCACAAGGTCAGGCTTGTCGAGCTCATGGGGGCGTCGCGCGTCAACGAGCGTACGCGCGTGCGCAGCCTCCCCGTCAGTGTGGTGGGCATCATGCTGGGGCTTGCGCTCATCATCTGGTCCTACGCCCGCTTGCTCAAAGACGGCCTGCCCATCAACTCGGCTGAGCAGTTCGGCGGGTTCTTCCTCACCACGGGCATCGTCACTGTGGGGACGCTCGTGCTCTTCTATGCGCTTTCGGGTGTCCTGCTGCATGTCGCGCACGCGTTCAAGGGCAGCTACTACCGAGGCCTCAACATGTTCACGGTGCGCCAGCTCTCCTCGAGGATAAACACGGTCTCCCTCTCGATGGGCGTCATCTCGCTCATCCTCTTCTTGGCCATCACGAGCGTCTCAAGCGGTCTGGGCATCTGCGCGGGAATCAGCGATAGCATACGGCGCCAGACGCCCTATGACGCCTCGCTCTCGCTGCGCTACGGGCATGCGGACGACAAGGGGGGCAGGGGCGTGACGTACCAGTATGACGCCGATGCGTTGCTTGCGGCCCACGGCATCGATCTCTCTGCCATCTCCAGTCAGGTGGTGAAGGTGTCAAGCCACTATGCGAACGACGTCGATGATAGCGACCCTCTCACCATCGACACCCTGTCCAGGAGGGCGGGGGTGAGCCTTCCGGATAGTCCCCTTACTAACACCTACCGTGACATCCCCCTGTCACTGATCTCGGCATCGGACTACAACAGCTTACGCAGGATGGGTGGGCTCGATGCAGTGGACATGGGCAGTGACGGCTACATGGTTGCCAGCAACGCCGGCGGTGCGCTCGTGAGGGTATACAACGACCTGCTGGCTGCACGTCCCACCGTCAGCCTGAGAGGGCGCGCGCTCAAGCCTGTCTCGAACGTGGTGGACGAGAGTTCGGCGTCCACGCTCTCAAACTCGTATAGTTCCTCAGGCGTCTTTGTCGTGCCCGATGACCTACTCGCGGATATCAAGCCTACCATCATCTACGTGAATCTCAACTACTCCGTGCCCAAGGCCGAGGGCGATAGGTTCATGTCGCAAGCCCTGGAAACCCTCGCGAACGTGAAGGATGGCGTGGGGATAGTCCTGGGCACTACGCGTACTGAGGCCGAGACCACCTCCCGGGGCTCGAGCGCCATCATCTCCTATCTTGCCATCTACATCGGATTCGTGCTCGTGATCGCCTGCGCGGCCATCCTCGCCATCCAGCAGCTCTCCAGCGCCTCGGACGCGGCGCCCAGCTACCTGCTCCTGTCCGAGCTCGGCTGCCCCACAAAGATGGCCATGGGATCGCTCCTCGCGCAGACTCTCACCTTCTTCCTGCTGCCGCTTGTGGTGGCCTTGGCGCACAGCGCGGTTGCGCTCTCCCAAGTGATGACAGTCGTGAGTCTCATCGGCCAAGGCAGCTGGGTCATCCCCATCCTCATCACGGCCGTTGCCTTCGTGGCCGTCTATGGCACGTACCTCATGGTGACCTACCTCATGGCGCGTGGCATCGTGTCTTACCGTACGTCCAAGGCACGAGGATAGGGGGAGATCATGTCGTTGGAGAGAAAGCTCGCGGTGGGGAGCATCCGCAGGAGCGTGGGAGACTACTCGGTCTACTTTGCCACCTTCGCCTTCTGCGCCTGCCTGCTCTACACCTTTGCATCCTGCCGAGACTACCTGCTTGTACTGGACACGGGCCAGTTCTCGCTTGACGTCTTCGCCCGGGTGATGGAGTACATCATTCCTGTGGGGGTCTTTTCGATCGTGGTGTTCTGCTTTTTGGCCCGCTACGCCAACCGCTTTTTGGTGCGTCGGCGCAAGGTGGAGCTTGCCACGCTCCAGCTTGCGGGCATGGGCAAGGCGGCCGTGGCGCGCGTGCTGCTCATGGAGTGCGGAGCGGTCGCCCTCGCTGCCCTGGCGGGTGGCATCGCTGTCGGTATCGTGCTCTCTCCCGTCTTCGCGATGCTTGCCGCATGGGCCTTCAGGCTCATGTGGCGGCCGGTCGTGGTGGTGTCGACGGTCGGCATGACCTTCACGGCCGCAGGCTTTGCCGCAGTCCTGGTCGCCTCGGCGATCGGGGCTCTCCGTGAGCTTGGGAGGACGTCGCTGCTCGATCTCATGCAAGCGCGCCATGTGCCTGAGGTGGCTCGTGCGCGACGGCATCACTCGATTGGACGCGACGTGGCCAAGGGTCTTGTCTGCCTGTCTATCGTGTACTTCCTCTGTTGGACCGTGGTCGGGTTCCTGGGGTTCATGATACCCGCGTCCATCCTCGCCTGCATGGGGACGTTCTGGCTGCTTCGCGCACTTGCCGCCCTCATCCCCGCAGTGGTCAGGCGTCGTCGTGGCGTGTACCTCAAGGGTCTCACCTGCTTCGTGACTCGTCAGGTCGAGGCCCACGTGGAAAGCAGTTGCGCCGCCCTCACCTGCGCGAGCGCGCTTCTCTCGGTGGGCGTGTGCGCCCTCTCGCTTGCCGTTGGCATACGCTCTGTCGTGGACGTCGAGCAGGCAGGTGGTGATCTTGAGATGCTGGCGGGAACGGGGACTCTCGTCTACATTGTACTGTTCTTTGGCGTGACGTTCATGGTCTCTGCTGCGGCGGTGCTTGCCCTTCAGCAGATGAGCGAGGCCTCTGAGAGCCGCGAGCGCTTCGCTGAGCTGACGCAGCTTGGGGCCGAGAGGGACGCCCTCTCGCGGGCGCTTCTGGCGCAGGTGGCCGTCTACTTCCTGTTCCCGGGGACGATGGCTGTCGTGCACGACGCATTTGGCTTCATGGTGGCCGCAGGAATGTTAGATATGCTGGGCATACCCGTCGAGAACGTCAACTTCACGCTCGTCCTCGCAGTGGTAATGGTGGTGTTTGTCGCCTACCTGCTTGTGACCTATCGTGGCTGCAAGCGCAGCGTGCTGAGAGGCGTGTGAGCGGGCGGTCACCACTGAGGTTGCAAGGGGACGGATGGACGCGCGTCGCAGCTGACGCAGACAAGGGCAAAGACTCAAATCGACCTCCCAAGGGTCGCCCTGTGCCTATGCTATCCTGTCATGGTAGCCGATAGCAGGCTGGTGGCGTGCGGCCGCCTCTGGCCCGCCCTCAAGTGCGTTTACCTACGAAGGGAGACTCGGATGAAGGTCGTGTACGCGTCCAGGAGCGGTCATGTGGAGGGCATCGTCAGGCGCGTGGGCGTCACGGATGCCCTGAAGATCGAGGACGGCAACGAGAGAGTCGATGGTGACTACCTCATATTCACCTACACGGATGGCAAGGGCATAGTCCCAACCGTCGTGGAGAGGTTCCTCGAGCAAAACCCCGGCGTCAAGGGCGTCGTGGGCAGCGGTAGCAGGGAGCGGCATGCGGACACCTTCAACTTCGCTGCGGACAAGATCGCCGAGAAGTACGGCGTTCCCGTTATCGCCAAGCTCGACCTTGATGGAACCGAGGAGGACCTCGAGGTCATCAAGAAGGCCCTGTAGACGGGGGTTCCTGGAGACAGAGGGCCCGAGAGGCCGCTGCGTGCCGGCGGCATCGGGAGCTGATCCTCGGTGCCGCCTTCTTGTTTCGCAGCATGCGCCTTGGGCCCTTAGCTTTGGGGATAGAAGCCGGATGGCGCCTCGTTGAGGTTGATCATGATGTTCTTCTGCTGGGTATAGTGCTCAAGAATCACCTTGTGGGTCTCGCGTCCGATGCCCGACTGCTTGTAGCCGCCGAACGGCGCTCCTGCGGGAATCTGGTTGTAGGTGTTGATCCACACGCGGCCCGTCTCGATGGCGCGTGACACGCGGATGGCACGATTCAGGTCGCGGGTCCACACGCCCCCGCCCAGGCCGTAGTCCGAGTCATTGGCCATGGCGATGACCTCGTCTTCGGTCCTGAACTTGATGACCACGGCCACGGGTCCGAATATCTCCTCGCGTGAGCAGGTCTTCGTGTTGTCGATGTCGGTGATCAGCGTGGGCTTAAAGAACACGCCCTGGGCGCAGGCGCCCTCGGTGTATGCCGTTCCGCCGCAGGCGATGGTGGCACCCTCCTTACGTGCGATGTCGATGTAGCGCTGGACCTTCCTCGCCTGTGCCTCATTGATTTGGGCGCCCAGCTGGGTCTTGGGGTCAAGCGGGTCGCCTATTCTCACCTTGTTGAACTGATCGACGGCTGCTGCGACAAAGCTGTCGTAGATGCCCTCCTGCACGAACGCGCGCGATCCGGCGCAGCACACCTGGCCCTGATTGAACAGGATGCCCAGCTGCAGGCCATCGATGGCCTGGTCGAAGTCACAGTCGTCGAAGAAGATGTTTCCACTCTTGCCGCCCAGCTCGAGTGTCGCGGGGATGAGGCGGTTCGCAGCTGCCTTGGCCACGGACAGGCCCACCTCGGTCGATCCGGTGAAGGCGAGCTTGCGAAAGCCTGGATGGTCAAGGATGTACTGGCCTGACCTCGACCCCTTGCCCGTGATGACGTTGACCACGCCGGCTGGCACGACATCGCCTATGAGCTGCATGAGCACCAGAAGCGAGAGCGGCGTGGACGAGGACGACTTGATGACGGAGCAGTCGCCCGCGGCCAGGACGGGCGCGAGCTTCCAGGCGGCCATGAGGAAGGGGAAGTTCCACGGCACGATCTGACCGACGACACCGATGGGCTCGCGCAGGGTGAGGCTCAGGAAGTTGCCGTCAAGCACCGACGCGCTGCCCTCCTCGGTACGGATGGCACCGGCGAAGTAGCGGAAATGGTCAGAGGCAAAGGGCACGTCGACGGCCTTGGTCTCGCGGATGGGCTTGCCGTTGTCCAGGGTCTCCACCTCGGCCAGAAGGTCGGCGTTCGCATCGATGATGTCGGCGATCTTGAGCAGGATGCTCGCGCGCTCGGCAGGTTGGGTCGCCTTCCAGGCGGGAAAGGCGGCCCAGGCCGCGCTGACGGCGGCATCGACGTCCTCCTTGGTGGCCTCGGCGCAGCGAGCCAGGCTGCGGCCTGTCGCGGGGTTGATGGTGTCAAACGTGGCCCCGTCGGATGCGGGGGTGAAACGGCCGTTGATGTAGAGGCCGTAGGATTCGTCGAGCTGGACTGCCATGGTCTTCCTTCCGAACGTGTCTTGGCGCACCTGTCGTCGTGCGGGGGATCGGATATGCTAGGTCTCGAGACTAGACCGCATGTGGCCGGGACAACAGCCCCACCTCATGACATCTTTTTCGGGTCAGTTCGCTGCGCGTCCAGTGGTGTGCCGATGTATCGCCAAACTCCCCGCCCATGGTCAGGTCGTGCGGTCGATGTCCCTGCGAAACACGTCTGCCAGCAGGTCTATCGCACAGGTCATGCGACTGGCATCGATGCTGGCGTAGTTGATGACGACGCGGTGCGCGTAGCGCGCTGAGGGGCGTGCGCAATAGTCGGAGAGCATGGCCAGGCTCATTCCCCTGTCCTGCGCCGCCTGTCTCACCTGGTCGTCGGAGAGGCCGGTACGCACATCCAGGAGAAGGTGCGTACCCACCTCGGCAGGGTGCACCTGGGCTATGCGCATCAGGGGCGATGAGCCTATCGCCTCCATGGCGGCGGACCTCTGCCGGCGAAAGTGACGCTTGAGGCGATTGATGTGCCGCTCGAAGTAGCCTCCCGACATGAACTCCGCCAGCGCAAGCTGCTCGAAGCTGGAGACCGTGCACGAGAAGAAGCTCAGCTGGCTGCGGTAGAGACTCATGAGGGTGTCGGGCAGCACCATGTAGGAAATGCGTATGGAGGGTACAAGTGTCTTGGAGAATGTGTTCAGATAGATGATGCTATCACTGTCATCCTGCGTGAACAGGGGAGGACGCAGGCGTGTGCCAAAGGAGAACTCGCTATCGTAGTCATCCTCGATGAGGTAGCGCCGAGAGTCTGCAGACAACCAGACGAGCAGCTGCTCGCAACGGGCGTCTGACATGGCCACGCCCATGGGAAACAGGTTGGCGGGGGATACGTGCACCACCTCGGCGCGACTGGAATCCAAGAGGTCGATGCGGATGCCCTCGTCATCGAGGGGTACGTGGCTCCACAGCACGCCCGCGGTATTGGATATGTCAGCGAGCTTCTTGTACCCGGGGTCTCCTATGGCCATGATCGTGGAGGCGCCAAACAACTGCAGGAGCCTGCCATAGAGGTACTCGGTGCCCGCCCCAATGACAATGCGGTCGGGCGATACGAGCATGCCGCGGAACTCATAGAGCTGTGTGGCGATGGCTCGGCGCAGCTCGGCAAGGCCGTTGAAGGGTACGGTCTCGAACAGGGCCGAGTCGCGCTCCGAGAGCTTGCGGCGCATGATGCGTGCCCAAGTCTCCGCAGGAAAGAGGTCCATGCTGCTGCGATTGGCCTTGAGGTCGAACGTGTCGCGCACGGGGGCTGCCTGTCGGGCGTCCGCCTGGTTCTCTGCGAGCGCCGACGCGTCCCGCGCGTCACCGTCCGCAGGTGCCGACGCGATGGCGGGTGCCGTGGGCGTGGTGAAGTCGTAGACGCCCGTGGCCCTATGCCTGGCGACATAGAAGCCGCTTCCCGGGCGAGCGATGACATACCCTTCCCCCACCAGGACGTTATAGGCCTGCTCCACCGTGCTCACGCTCACCGAGAGGTGGTCGGCAAGAGCGCGCTTGGAGGGCAAGCGCTCGTCGGCGGCCAACAGGCCGGCGCGCACGTCGTGCCTGATGCGTCGATACAGGTATTCGTACTTCGGCAGGTTGTTGCGTCGTGCCATGTCGCAGGTGATCATGTGGGTTCCTCTTCATCAGGCGCCAATAATCCGACTTGGGATTATCCCTACAATATGCCACAAATTTACAGCTCGGTTGAGGACGGGGGCTTGTGAGGTGGGCTATCGGGAGGCTCTCAGGTAGTGTGCGAGGTAGGGCACCGAGAAGCTCAGACGCCCGCGTCCCGCGGGTTGGATGACGCCCGCGTCAATGAGCCGCTTGCGGTACTTCTGTGCGTAGTCCCGGCTGACGCCGAGCCGTGCGGCGATGTCAGAGATCCTGCTGCTGCCCTCGTCCTCGGACATGGACAGGAGGAAGTTGACGTCCATCTCTGAGAGGGTGTTGAGCGTCGTCCTGCATACGTCCGTCTCGAAGTCGCTTCGTGATAAGGCAAGTGCGGCATCGACCTCCTCCCTCCCAAGCTCTGTGCCAGGCTGACCCTTCAGGCAGAGGTAATGGCCAACCAGCTGCAGCAGGTAGGGAGATCCCAGGGTACTCTCGGCAGCCACTCTCCTGAGCGCGGGAGATATGCTGAGTCCCAGCTTGCGAAAGGAGTCCTCAAAGAAGGCGTCTATCTCCCCGATGAGGATGGGGGCCAGCCTGACCTTCGTGGCCCTGTTGAGAAACGTGAGCACGTGATCGTTGAGGGTGGCGGAGATGGCACCCGGAAGTCCTGCTATGGACAGTGCGAGGTCTGCCCCCTGCCCGATCAGCTCCTGGTAGGCAATGACAAGCTGTCGTATGTGCTCGCTGTTCGCTTGCACCTCGTCGATGAGGATGAGCACGGGTATGCCGTGCTGGTTGAACCTGTCGACAAGTTCCGTGAGCTGCCTCTGGAAGCTTCCCGTCGCCTCTTGTTGCGCAGCAAACTGCAGGTTGGCAGAGAACCCCAGCGCAGAGACGCCCCCACCTATGACGTGCGGTCCCCGTGTGCCGAGCATGTGATCGCATTCGACCCACAGCTTTTCGAGGATGCGCTCCAGCATGCTGGACGAGACGATGGTCGGCGTTGCCACGGCAAGGCCCCGCTTTCGAGCACAGTCACCAAGTTCAAGGAGGAGGACCGTCTTCCCAGACCCTCTTTGACCCAGGATGAGACTCGCCCGCTCTCGGCTTCCCGGCTTCGTGAGCAGGCCGTCGAGGAGGGCCGTGAGCATTTGGTCTCGCCCGACCAGCTGGCTGGGACGGTTGCCAAAGGAGGGGGAGAATACCGAGTCTCTCATGACGCGAGTCGTGTCCTTTCCTTTTTTTCCTAAGTTTTCCTTTCTTTTCTATTCTATCCTGACCTGGCACTCTGTTGCACGAGAGAGCGTACGTCTGAAGGAGCGTTGTCCCCGCGTGAGAAAGCGGTGTCTCCGCGTAAGGGAGCTGGGTAGGCGCATGCTACGCCGGGTGAGCGCATCTACGTATAGCTGGTCTACTCCCCCGTGCGCTGTGGGTGCCCTGCTAGCGCAGGCTTCATCGGTGCCACTGTCACCTCATGGGTGGTTGAGTCACTCGTATCACCCGCTGTAACTCGTATTTAACAGTGTACACAAATGCCCCAATCCGGCGCCCCACGGCTCTCATCACCAATCTGTGTACACTATTGCGTCCATGCGGCCGTCACGGCAGCGCGATAGTGTACACAAATGGCTCAAACTGGCGCCCCACGGCTCTTATCACCAATCTGTGTACACTATTGCGTCCCCACGGTTGCTGGCCGTCGCAGCAGTGTACACAAATGCCCCAAAACGATGCCAAGAGGTCCTCACAACTGATTTGTGTACACTATTGTGGCCCGAGGCTGCCCACCACCCTCGCGCCACAACAGTGTACACAAATGGCTCAAACCGGCGCCGAGAGGCCCTCGCGACCAATCTGTGTACACTCCTACGTCCCCAGTTCACACATAATGTACGGTTTTCTTCCAGAGCAAGCGCCCCACGGCTGTTCGCCGCGATGCGGTACAGGGCAGCTTGTCTCGCTGGAGGATTGTCTCGCTGGGGGAGAGGAAATAACCCGGATGAAAGGGCTCTGTGTGTGGGGGTGCCCTGGCATTGCACAAGTCCTCTTCCTGTACCGTTGGAAGTTTTTGCTATGGAGTCGCGCTCTCGATTCGCCTAGATTCTGCATATGGGGGGAGGCGTCGTGGAGGCAAGGCTGCGTGAACTCATAGACCGGCTTCGTAAGAGGGAGACCACACCTGCGGAGGAGCTCGCCGAGTCGTTCTCGGTGAGTACGCGAACCGTGCGCACGTATGTGAAGAGGGCTAACATGGCGCTGAGGGGTGTTGCGCACGTCAAGGCGGAGCGCGGCAGGGGCTATCGCCTGGTGGTGGAGGACGGAACTGCCCTCGATCGCCTCGTAGAGGGGTCCGGCCGTGTCAGGCTGCCCTCCATGCCTAGACGATATGACCCGAACTGAGGGAGTGGAACTTATCTCTGGGTCGGGGCCCCAAGGGGACCTCCCGTGAGCCAGAATGGTTCCGTTGCGACAGAACGGCGCCGAGGCGCCACGACCGACGGGAGGGTCCCCATGCCTATCTATCGTGCATACTTCGGAATCGACAGCCACCCGTGAGCCACGACGATATGCGCGCCGGCGCCCGAGGACGGCGAGCCGGGGGCTCGCACGTTCAGGGGCAACGACTACGGGGAGATGGCCGAGTGGATGGCCGACTTCCCACAGCCGTCCCACGGCGTGTACGAGAGCGGCTGCACGGGATTCGTGCCGGCACGGATGCTGACGCGTGGCGACACGCTGGTGGAGCCCGTGGCCTCCTCGAAGCTTCCCAGCTCGGCCGACTCGCGCTCCAGGAAGAACGACAGGCGCGACGCGGAGCGGCTGGCGCGGCTCGCCCTGGCCGGGGAGGTCAGCCCGGTCTGGGTGCCCCCCGAGCAGGTCGAGGGGCTGCGCGAGCTGGCCCAGGCGATGGACGACCTGGCCTGCGTCCGCGAGGCGGCGCGCCAGCGCGTGAACGCGATCCTGTGCCGACACGGCATGTCGTGGGACGAGCGCACGCCGACCGGCAGGCTCAAGAAGCGCTGGGGCCAGCACTTCTGGGACTGGCTGCGCTCCATCGACCTGGGAGATGCCGGGTCGCAGGCGGCCTACCTCGCGGCTCTCTCGGCCGCCGAGTCGGCCGAGGTCGCCTGCGACGAGCTGAGGGCCAGGGCCGAGGGGATCGCCAAGGCCTCCGACCTGGGGCCGCCCGTCGTCGCGCTCATGTGCGTGAAGGGCGTGGGCTTCTCCTCGGCGCTCGCGTTCGCCGCCGAGGTGGGGGACTTCTCCCGCTTCGCGTCCGGGCGAAAGGTCACGTCCTACTTCGGCCTCGCGCCCTCGGAGAGCTCGAGCGCCGAGAGCCGGAGGCTGGGCCGCATCTCGAGGAACGGCTGCGCGCTCGTGCGCAAGCTTCTCATCGAGGGTGCCTGGGTCCTCGCGCGGGGCAACCCGGCGTGCCGCAAGAGGGGCGGGACGCCGGTGCCCCTCGCGATCCGCGAGCACGCGCGGGCCTGCTCGGGAAGGCTCCTCGGACGTCGCAGGGAGCTGGTCTCCCGAGGCCCGGTGCCCCGCGAGGCCAACACCGCCACGGCCGCCGAGATGGCGCGCATGCTGCTCTACATCGGCAGGGACGCGCAGGAGGCCGCCGTGCTGGCGGCCGAGGTGGCCCGCGCCGCATGAGCAATGAGCAATGAGCAATGAGCAATGAGCAAGCGTGGCGTACCCGGGTTCGGGTCGCGCCACGGAGGCTGGACGATTCGGCGGACGGCGACGCCCGCATGAGATAGCCCGCCTGCGTCCCGGGAGGTCGCGAGCCCGAGACTGAGTGACGGGGGCGCGCCGTTCCCTATGCGCACCGGGAGACCGGCACGCGCGATTCCCAGACTGCCGCCCGCCGCCGCGCCGGAAGAACCGAGGTGCGGGCCGCACGAGCTGCGGTACCCGCGGATATGAGACTGTGCATCAGCACGTCGGTCTCGCAGCGGTCTTCCGGGACGCAGGTGCGGATCTGCCATCGAAGGTTGACAAGGAACTTTCGAGAAGCCGGTCATTGCCTATTGACAGTGTTCGGGTCATATGAGGGAGCGCGTTGCCTACCTGGCCGATGACCTCCTTTCCCGCAGCGACTGGATAACTTTGGATGAGCTGTCCGAGTTGCTCTATGTGTCGCGCACTACCATCTCGGGAGACCTGCGTCACGTGGAGTCCGCCCTAAAGAAGTTCGATCTCTCACTCGAGAGACGTCCTCACCATGGGATACGGGTTGTGGGATCAGAGGTTGACCGCAGGCTCTGCCTTGCCTCCCTCGTGGTTGATTCCGAGGCATCTGATCTCATCGAAGCAAGCGGTAGTTCTCTGATGCTTGGCCAGATAGACCAGTGCATCTCCTCGGTCGCCTCTGGGGTGCAGGACTTTGTGTACCGCAATCTCCTCGTCCACATAGCCATAGCGATCATGCGTATCAGGAAGCACTGCTATGTGCCTGTGGATGCCGTCGAGATGGAGCGGCTGCGGTCAGAGCGAAGTTACGATGTCGCCCAGAGCGTCGCTCGTTCCATCGAGAAGTGCTTCGACATCGAGCTCCCAGAGGAGGAAGTGGCCTACATTGCCATCCACCTGGGGGGTAAGCAGATGATTGATGGTGAGGATGAGGACGGGCAACCAGTCATCTCCGATGAGGTATGGGAACTTGTCGCGCGCATGATCGAGCTCGTGCGGCTGGACTTTCGTTTTGACCTTGGTGGCGATCTTGAGCTGAGGATGAACCTCGCTCGTCACATTGTCCCCTTGTCCGTGAGGATGAGGCATCACATGTCCGTCGCGAACCCTATCCTGCAGGACATCAAGCAGCACTATCCGCTTGCCTATCACATGGCGCTGGACTGCGCACCATTGCTGGTCGATGCATGGGGGTTTGATCTGACCGAGGACGAGGTGGGCTACATTGCCCTGTCCTTCGCCTTGGCCCTTGAGCGCGCGCGGACCGCCCTCGACAAGAAAAGTTTGCTCGTCGTCTGCGCGACTGGCGAGGGGAGCGCCCGGTTGCTCGAGTGTCGGCTTCGCCAGGAGTTTGGGACGTACATCGATAGGATTGTCACCTGTGATGCCTCGTGCATCAAAGACATCGACCTCACGGGCATTGACTATGTGATTTCCACGGTCCCTTTGGGCAAGAGGCTTTCTCGACCCACGCTCGTAGTGAGCAACTTTCTGGAGGACGTGGACATCTCTAACGTTCGAAGCCTTCTTGGTAGGGGTCAGGCAGATGATCCCAAGATGCTGCCAAATGTAGCACTATGACCTGAGTTTCAGGACGTCCCTCCGG
>ERZ773009.116-NODE-116-length-55477-cov-17.739580_pt1 | contig 55477 bp, 45 predicted proteins | sample MGYA00580663_ERZ773009 | MGnify/ENA primary metagenome ERZ773009 (study PRJEB29015, sample SAMEA2737969) | human oral metagenome | biome: human oral; feature: human-associated habitat; material: dental | place: China | collected 2026 ... | reverse complement strand
CCACCACCTCTTCACGGTAGCGAGAATTAGGCTTAATCTTAGCGGAGATTTTCATAATGTAACCAATGTTTTATTTAAGATTACGATTTTACCAGCCTTACCACATAACTCAAGAATGATGGTATTGCATTAAAAAATATGAAGCGCTAAACGAACGAGTCTGACATTGCTCACAAATGTTATGGCATTACGAATGTCATCAGCTTACATACTGTTAACGTAGATATGCGATATGTATCGACAATTACTTTAGATAGATTAACTCCAAAACGTCTATTAACAGATCTTTACTTCCTGGCTCAAACTGATCCATATATTTAGCAAACGATCTTAGTCCAGACGGCTTGGTCTTTATCATCTCAAGCTCATGGGCTTGCTGTGCCTTGTTTAACTTTTTGAATGCATCAAGATAGCTATCTGCTTCGTACTTTACTATGATTCCAGCTAAATCATATCTTAGCGCATCCATATTATCACCAGCTAAGCAGGATTGAGCTGCACTAACCAGCGCATGGAAGGAAGGGTGCTCATCTGATTCAGAGGAAAGTTGCTTGAACCATTCTGCGAATTTATTATCAAATTTGTAGTTCATGCCAACCTGACGTGAGACTTTGTTAAGTAAGGCCAGGTCTTTTTGTTGAGCTTCAAGTTCTCGCTTTTCTCTGAGGGACTCCTGCTTACCCCTTATTGATTCTCTAATTAAAGTCCGTACAATTATTCCGACTGGAACAAACATAAGTACTCCCTCCAATAAACATAAACAGCACTAACGTCTAGGTCATTAATACATGCTACACTCGAATTCTTATGATATGTAAATTATACTAGGTCATCTTCTGAAATCTACATCATAGAGCTCATTATTTGAGCATATGCAGACTAATCGCTTGACACATACATTATAGCATAATCATAATGCGTGCAATGTACTAAACTCACTACATTCTGAACCGTAGCTCGTGGTATGCGCAGTACCCGGCAGATGGCGCTTACGACAAGGGAACCCTTTATCACTCTTAATGCAAGTTACGCTGTCTGGTTCAGTCATACTAATATTGTCTCTTTCATAATTGTTATCTACTGTATGACAGCAAGAAGCTTCTAAAAAAGTTGTCTAAATTAGTGTAGCCGGTTCAACCTAGTGTCAACTTTTGGATTGGGGGTAGGACCAGTAATACCAGAAAACACATCTACAACAACGTTCTTGGCAATTTCGTCGAATAACGACGAGACACCACCGAACAAAGCTTCTCTCATAACTTAGCCCCAAAGATATATAAACCTAGCAAAACCAAAAATGTCACAAGTCCCAGGCAAAATAAACAAAGTATCGTGAGGCTCAGTCTCTCTATTATGTTTACATATGGTACTCTACTCATCTTATTGGTAAAACATAATCTAAAGAAGCTCTTTGATAATTGTTTTTGAAGATCAGACAACGCCTTTATAGATAGATAAAGGTTTATTACAGAAAGCAAAATAACCACAATAAATATTGCCATAGAAGCAAAGGCTAATAAGGCAGAGATACGAAAGACTTGACGATTTAGCGTAGCAATCGCTGTCAAACAAGCCACCGACACGGCTAAAATTATCTGGTTGATCTGTGTGTTGGTCTGAATAATTGCATCAACAAGACGCCTATCGCCCTCACGATAAATCGCTATATATTCACGGCTCAGCCAACCAAGGATATCCTTGAGCAGGTGTCTCATCATTGCCCATTAGCCTTTCCCTGACCGGACTTTCCACCAATAAAGTCGTCAAACGATACCCGGCGTTGCTCAGTCGTAGTTAGACACTCCTTATATAAGTAGTTCTGAAACTTATCTATCTCAACATCAGTTAGTTCTGGATCATAATTCTCCCTATCGCTAAGATGCTGAGCAATAGACTGCACTAACGAAAGTTGAATCGCCCTAGCAACACTTATATTATCCCAATCATTAAAGCTATCCGGTGTCACATACGGCAACTTCTGTGCTTTATTCTTCTTCATACCACACTTCCTTAAATATAAGTTTCATACCACCAAGTTCACCCCTGACCTACTATGCTCCGATGCTCACTCTTAGTTACGACGATGTGGTCGATTAGCGTGATTCCCAGAAGCTTGCCAGCTTCTATCAGCCTGTCGGTGACGTCTCGGTCAGCCTGGCTGATCTCCAAGCTCCCGCTCGGATGATTATGCGCCACGATGATACTGGCGGCTCGGTCGGTGATAGCATCGGCGAAGACTTCTCGTGGATGCACCAGGCTAGCGGTCAGCGTACCGATGGTTACCACTCGCTGAGCGATCAGGCGGTTCGCCCCGTCGAGAGTTAGACAAACGAAGTGCTCTTGCTTCTTGTCACGAATATTCGCTAGCAGAGTCACTGCTTTTTCCGGCGAATCAACCACCGGTTGATCACTATCGACCAGATATCGCTTAGCCAGCTCAAGGCTGGCTAGTATCACCGGGATCTTCGCTTCGCCCAAGCCGACTACACTGCGCAGATCACTATACACCAGCTCGCCGTCTTTCTCTCGCAATAGTCTAAGCACCCGGCGGGCGATCACGCCGACATCCGCCTTAGCGTTACCACTGCCAATGATTGCCATCAGTAGCTCCAGGTCGCTTAATCGCTCAGCGCCATAGCAGGCCAGCTTCTCTCGCGGTCTATCTGCTTTAAGCTTGTCCTTAATCTTCATGACGTTAGTATATAATATAGCATCATCAGCAGACTGTGCTATCATATATCGTGGTAAATTATTATGACTAAGAAGCAGCCAATTATCACCGTATCTCATTTCGTCAAGCGCTATGGCAAGAAACGAGCACTCAACGACATCTCCTTTGAGGTGTACCCAGGCGAGATCTTCGGCTTGCTTGGCCCGAATGGCGCCGGCAAGACCACTACACTAGAGATGATCGAGACGCTCCGTCAGATTGACGGCGGCAAGGCAATAGTCGACGGTCTCGACGTCAGCAAAAAGCCCATGAAGGTCAAGGGTATCATCGGCATCCAGCTCCAATCAACTGCCTTTTATAACAAACTAAGCTTAAGAGAGCAGCTCAAGATGTTTGGTAGTCTCTACGGCACCGAAGTAGATACCGACGCCTTACTGAGTAAAGTACAGCTAACCGAAAAAGCAGATAGCTACGTAGAGGAGTTGTCGGGCGGCCAGAAACAACGTTTCGCCATCGCTTCCACTCTAGTCAATCACCCCAAGGTTCTCTTCCTTGACGAGCCAACCACCGGGCTCGACCCGCAAGCTAGACGAAATATGTGGGAGCTGATTCAGCAGATTCGGGACGAGGGCGTGACCGTCGTCCTGACCACTCACTACATGGAGGAAGCCGAGCTGCTGTGCGATCGCATAGCGATTATGGACGGCGGTAAGATCATAGCGCTGGATAGTCCGCACAATCTGATCCAAGGGCTGCTGGATCGGGGTTTCGTCAAGGAGCAGATCGTTGAGCAGGCCAGCCTAGAGGATGTTTTCATTGATTTAACCGGAAAGGCACTGAGGGACTAAGCTATGAAGAAATACTGGGGCGGTGTTAAGGGTCAGGTAATTGCCCTGCTGAAGCGACTGCTCAGAGACAAGACGGCGTTATTTTTCACCTTCCTATTCCCACTAATCTTCCTCTTCATTTTCGGCTCAATCTTTGGCAATCAGACCTCCACCTTCAGTGTAGCTATCATCAATCATAGCCAAACTAAATTTGCCAAGCAATTCGTCGACAAGATCAAGAGCACCAAGAAAGAGTCTATCTTGCGAGTCAAAGATGTTGCTGATATGGCAGAGGCTAAGGAACGGCTAAAGCAGTCGGAGCTAGATGGCATCATCGAGCTGTCTAAAGATTTCGGCGAGATAAAAGGTGAAGGGATAAACGCTAGACCCGGCGGCACATTAACCGCCCTCTACGCTAAGGGATCTGAGCAAGCCGGTAATACTCTCAGCGCCTTAGTGTCTCAGATAGCCGATAGTATCAACAAGGCTATGGGGCAGGCTGAGCCACCGATCACGGTCGCCTCTAAGGCACTAGGAGATGAGGCGCTAAAAACTTTTGACTACACCTTTACCGGACTACTCGCCTTTAGCTTGATGAGTATGGGTGTATTTGGTCTCGCTAATCAGATGCCCGCCGAAAAACAAAGAGGCTCTTATCGACGGTTACAAGCCGCTCCATTCACTGCCGGGCAGCTGATTATCGCCACGGCGATCAGCTATGTCTTCGTAACCATTCTGAGTGCCTCCCTAATGGTGGCAGTCGGCATACTACTGTTTCACTTTAATATGCGGGGCGACTGGCTACTATTCAGCGGCTTCTTAGTCCTGAGCGCCAGTCTAATGACTGGTCTTGGACTAATCGTCGGTGCTTGGGCTAAGAATGAAAACCAGGCATCGTTGCTGTCAAACATCATATCTTTTCCGATGATGTTTCTCTCCGGAGCGTTCTTCCCGTCGTTCCTAATGCCCGAATGGCTGAGCTCCATTAGCCGATTCGTCCCGATGACACCCATCGTCGATGGTTTTCGTTTGATCATGACCGAACAAGCCGGCCTGGTCGGTATCTTGCCCCAGCTTGGCATGATAATCGGCTGGATAATTGTCGTTTATTTCCTCGCCATCAAGCTCTTTCATTGGGAATAGAACCAAAAAATAGCCACGCTAAGATAACGAGGCTACTGATAAACACCCACTATGGCGATATTACGAACTGTCACACTAGAAATAATAAAAGACCGCTAGCGGTCGGATAATTTCCGGAAGACTGCTAGTGTCGCTTCTCCGTAACTTCGAAAATCATCCACCACAACAACTCCGATAGGTTGGTACGGCACACGCAGTCTTCCTGGATATGATAGTATCATAAGCCCACCCGGTTGCAAAGCCTCCACCAGCCTCAACACCGTCTCCGGCTGTGGATAATTATAAGGTGGGTCAGCCAGTACGATATCGTACAAGTCTAACTGATCTCTAGTATCCAACCATGTTTTGACTGGGGCGCTCACCACCATTACTTGCTCGTCCACGCCCAGAAGCTCAATATTGTTCTTAAGCACCCTCAGTGCTACTCTATCCCGCTCAATGAAGGTCACCGAGCCGGCACCTCGACTCAGCGCTTCTAGCCCTAGCGCCCCCGTCCCGGCGAAAGCATCTAGTACCCTAGCGCCGTCTATCGACCGATGAGAGAGCAACCTGGCAAACAGCGCCGAGCGCACCCGGTCTCCCATGGGATGGGTCGCTCGACCAACATCGGCGCTAATCAGCCGACTGCCAAATCGACCGGCGATAATTCTCAGTTTAGTCATCACACTTCTCCTCTAATTTAACGTGGTTAATTTCTGATACTTGTTAATCATCGACTTTAGCCCCTGGTATCTGTCTAGATAGGACGGATCGGCGACTAGGCGCCCCATCACTTTCTCTGCCTCATCTGACGCCTGCTTGATCAATAACGTATCCGCCAGATTGACACCTCTGAGGTTGAGCGCACCGTGCTGAGCGGTGCCGTAGATCTCGCCAGCGCCTCGCATCGCCAGGTCAACCTCCGCCAAGTGAAAGCCATCATTAGACCGCTCAATCTCTCTGAGTCGCTTGGTCGGCATTCTACTATCTGACTGCATCAGATAGCAGTAGGCTTGTGCTTCGCCTCGCCCGACTCGCCCTCTCAGCTGGTGCAGCTGAGCCAGCCCGAACAGATCAGCATTCTCGACCACCATGACCGTGGCATTTGCGACATCCACCCCCACTTCTACCACGGTTGTCGAGACCAGGATATCTAGCTGGTGTCGCTCAAACTGACGCATCACTGCCTCTTTACTCTCAGCCGGCATCTTACCGTGCAAGATACCGACCCGATACCCCCGGTAGCTACCAACCACCTTTTTATAGAGCGACTCGGCACCGGTTTTTTCTGACTGCTCCGACTCGGTGATCAGAGGGGCAATATAATACACCTGGTGATTAGCCTCCAGCTCCTGCTTAATCGCCTCCACCATGGCGGTTCGTTGGTTTGGCGAGACAATCTTCGTCTTGATCTGGCGTCGACCGTGTGGCAATTGGTCGAGAGTCGAGATATCAAGGTCACCAAAAACCGTTAGCTGGAGTGAGCGAGGAATGGGTGTAGCCGTCATCGCCAGTAAGTGTGGTAGACGCTGATCGTTAGTCTTGGCTAGCAGATCTTGGCGCTGCTTGACGCCGAAGCGATGCTGCTCGTCGATCACCACGAAGCCTAGCCGGCGAAACTGCACCGCAGGCTGAAATAAAGCATGAGTCCCGATCACCAGCTGGATCTCGCCCTCAGCGATCCGGTCTAGTAGTTCTCGCCTAGCCTTGCCTTTGATCGCCCCCGTCAGCAGACCGATCTTGACATCGGTTGAACTCAAAAGTTTAGTCATAGTAGCGAAATGCTGCGCTGCCAGCACCTCAGTCGGCACCATCACCACTGATTGATAACCGTCTAGCGCTGCCTGATATGCCGCCATAGTCGCCACCACCGTCTTACCCGAGCCAACATCGCCCTGCAGTAGACGATTCATCGGCACGTCTCGCTCAAAATCTTGCAAGATCTCCCACGCTGACCGGCGTTGCGCTTCAGTCAGGCTAAAAGGCAACCCGGCCACGAACTGCCGGATCTCCGACTGCTTAAATGGCAATCTATACCCCTTGATCTGCTGATTAGCCCGTCGGTTCATCTTGGCGGCCAGCAAGAGAGAGAATAGCTCTTCGTAGGCCCAGCGTCGCCGGGCCAAAGCTAGCTTATCCCGATTAGTCGGGAAGTGCAGCTCTCTCACCGCCGTAGCTCGATCCATTAAGCCCGCCTCTTGGACAACATCGCCAGGCAAGGTTTCATTCAGCATGGTGATCAGAGGCTTGAGCTTAGCCATAATCTTCTTGATCATAGCCGGCTTGACCCCCTGCTTGGTTGAATAGACAGGCACGATCCGATCGCTGGTCACCGGTAGATTACGCACCGCCTCACAAGCCGGCGTCAGCAGCTGATAACGACTCCTTTTCAAGGCGAATTCACCGCTAAAGTAGAACTCACCGCCGCCCCTCAGCTGACTAGCCCGATAGGGCTGGTTAAACCAGACCGCCTGGATCTTGTCGCCATTATCATCGACAAGTACTGCGGTAGTTATCTTCATATTACGTCTGGCAAAGCGAGTCTCCACCGACTCCGCCCGAGCTCTGATGGTCACCTTACCCGGTCTGATCTCAGCGATGCTCTCCGCCCCCGTGTAATCATCATAAGTGCGAGGCAGAAAATTGATCAGGTCACCGGTCGTCCGAAAGCCGGCCTTAGCTAGTATCTCGCCGGTCCTGGGACCGACCCCCTGCACCTCTAGCAGTGAAGTATTAAGATTCATCTTTCTCGACTAGACGCTCATGAAGCATATTGACTATACCGGCTAGTAGTAGATTTACCAGCATCATGCCGCATAGCGTCAGTAAGTAATGCAGTGTCGCCGTTATATTTAACACCGCCCAGGCCAGCACAATAGTCATTGACCAGATGGTCAAGATGATGAAGAGCGACGCCTTCTCCGGCTGACTATCCATCAGACTAGCCCCCAGGCTCAGCATCAAGTTACCCAGCCGAGATAGCCACCTCAGCAGAATCCAGACCAGTAGTACCGTCCCCACAACGATCAAGATACCCAGCGCCACTATCACCCAGCTATAAAACTGGTTAATGATATTCATTCGCACTTCCATGGAGATGTCAGGATGATAGCCGGCGTTCGCTAAAGGGTTGCCGGCTTGATCTAGGAAGCGGTTCAGACTGCCCGCCTGACCAAACACTAAGGTCATCAGCAGAAACAAACTAATCAGTCCGGCTACTGCCACTAGTGACTTAGCTAAAACCGCCAATATATCATAGGTTAGCCGAGCCAAGTTATCTTTAGTAAACAACCTGTCGACTGGCTTGGTCGACTTAGTTGGCTTAACTAGCCGAGGTCGCTTCGTCGACTCAGACAGCTTAGTCGATTCGGTCGGCTCGGATGACTTTAACGGTTTAGACGTCTTAGACTGCTTCATGATTCATCAGCGCACCAGCACGAACTGGTTCTTACCCTTTCTAATTAAACTACATTGGTCAAGTGGCTGATCAGTCGTCAGTTTGACACCATTCACCGACACACCACCACCTTGGATTAGCCGCCTAGCCTCACCGTTACTGCTCGCCACTCCACCGGTAAGTAGTGCCCGACCAACCGTCGGTTCGCTCGTTAGCTCTACTGTCTTAATCTCGGCACTCAGCAGGTCAAGCTCGTCGCTATCCAGCTCGTTCACCGCTCGACCACCAAACAGCACTTCCGTCACCCGCTGTACCTTAGCTAGGGCCGCATCACCATGGACCAGCTTAGTCACCTCCTCAGCCAGGCGACGCTGAGCCGGTCTAGCCTCGGGGTGGGTTTGCTGCTGAGCCTCAAGCTCACTAATCTCTTCCCGACTCAAGAATGTATACACTTTAAGGTAATCAACCACACCTAGGTCGTCAACGTTAAGCCAGAACTGATAAAACTGATAGACCGATGTCTTAGCCGAATCAAGCCAGACCGCCCCGCCCTCTGACTTGCCGAATTTTTTGCCAGTTGACTTATTGATCACCAGGGGAATACCAAAGACATCAACTCTCGCCCCCTCCAGCTTATCAACCATTCGCATCCCACTAGTACAGTTGCCGAATTGATCAACTCCGCATAGCTGCAAAGTAACACCATGCGTCCGATAAAGGTGAAGAAAGTCGTAGCCCTGGATCAGCGAGTAAGAAAACTCTGCGTAGTTAATCCCTTTACCGCCGGCACCAATCCGCTTCCGGACAAAATCACGATCAAGCAATTGTGTCATCGAGAAATGCCAGCCGATATCCCGCAAGAAGTCGATGTAATTAATCTGCCGAAACCAGTCATAATTATCTACCGTCACGAGATCAGTATCACGCAAAATCCACTTAGCCTGCTGTTGTAGCAGCCCGACTCGGTGCTTGATCGTCACCTCATCCAGCTTAACTCTAGTCTCATCCTTGCCATCAGGGTCGCCTCCGGCCCGACCGGTCGCCCCACCAGCTAGAAAGATAGCCTTGTACCCCGCCCGAATGAAGCGTAGGCAAGTGACTAACCCAGCCAAGTTGCCAATAGTCATGCTATCAGCACTAGGATCAGCCCCGAAATAAAAGGCTCCCGACTGATCGAGGGCGCTTAAGTCATCAATGGTAGTTTGCCCCACCAGTCCCCGCCACTTCAGCTCTTCGCTAAGTTTGGTGCTCATACTGATATTCTACCATGTTTGGTGCAGCCAATAATGTCGTGCTAAAATGGTAGCGTTAACTTGAGAGTGCGAGAGGGTCAATGACAAAGAAAAGTTCATCAAGTAAGACTAAGACAGTGCGCAGTAATACTAGGGGGTCAAGTGAGACCGGTCGACGTTATGCTACCTACTCCGGCTTAGCCAAGATTAGAGGCAAGAGTCAGCGAGAGATTAACAAGGAGCGTAAGCTCAGGCGTAAGGCCGAGTATCTCGCCACCTTGCCGAAGAATCCGGCCAAGCGCCTGCTGGCTCGGCTCAATCCTAGACATCTGGCTAAGTTTTGGTTCTCGATGGACGGACTCAAGATGCTGGGCAAGATCTTTGGAGTCGCCCTGCTTTTGCTGGTACTGGCAGGCATCGGCACTTACTTTTATTTTCGCAATGAGCTCAAGAGCCTCCAGCCGTCCGAGCTGGCTAAGAGGGTCCAGACTACCGTTACTAAATATTACGATCGCAATGGTCAGCTCCTCTGGGAGGATACCGGCACAGGCGAATATCGTCTGGTGGTTGACTCGAAGCAGATCAGTAAATACATGAAAGACGCCACAGTGGCGATCGAGGATCGTCGCTTCTACGAGCATAGTGGCGTTTCGCTCACCGGTACACTGCGAGCGATCATTAATAATGTCTTTCGTCGAGGCTCGACCCAGGGCGGCTCGACACTGACCCAGCAGCTAGTCAAGCAGGTTTTCTTTGAAGACGAAGCGGGCGACCGTGGCATTTCCGGCATTCCCCGCAAGATCAAGGAAGCAATCCTGGCGACTGAAGCAGAGCGGATCTACAGCAAAGACCAGATCTTGACCATGTATCTCAATGAGTCGCCTTATGGTGGGCGTCGCAACGGTGTCGAATCAGCTAGCCAGACCTACTTCGGTAAATCTGCCAAAGATCTAACCATCGACGAAGCCGCCTTGCTAGCATCTATCCCGCAGTCACCGACCCTATTTAACCCCTATAACACCGACGGTAATGCTCAGCTCTTAGAGCGCCAGAAGACCGTTATCAACTACATGATGGAACAAGGCTTTATCTCTAGAGCGGACGGTGAGGCTGCCAAGAAAGTCGCCGTACTGGACAAGGTCAAGCCGGCCGATAATCAGCTTAGTGGTGCCAAAGCACCCCACTTCATCCAGATGGTCAAAGACGAGCTGACCGACAAGCTGGGTGCCAAAGTCATGGGGCAGGGCGGACTGGCGATCAAGACGACTCTGGACATGCGAGTCCAAGGCGTACTGGAGGGCGAGATGACCAAGCTGTTTGAGGGTAATCTATCTTGGCTGCCCCGCAGCTACGGCTTTGACAACGCCTCGTTCACTATGATTGACAATCAAACCGGGCAAATCCTCGGAGTAATGGGCAGCCGCAATTACAACTTCCCCGGCTACGGTGCAGTTAATGCCGCTACCTCATTTATCCAGCCCGGCTCCAGCGTCAAGCCGCTAGTTTACGCCGCTCTCATCGACAATCAGAATAATAAGAACGGCACTTACGGTGCCGGGTCGATCATCCCCGATACCCCCATTCCCCAGAGTGTTTATCGCACTTCTGATGGTACGTCAGTCCAAAATGCCGATCGACGTTTTAGGGGCAATATCCCCATCCGCCAAAGCCTAGCCGGCTCCCGTAATGTCCCGGCCATCAAGGCGATGTCGCTTAATGGCGTCGAGGCCACCCAGAAGTTCATCCGCTCCGCCGGTGACGCTAGCTACTGTACTGACGGTTCTGATACTAATGCCGGTCTCGCTTCGGCTATCGGTGGCTGTGGCGCTAAGCAGGTTGAGCACGCCAACGCCTTTGCCACGATTGCCCGAGGTGGCATCTACAAGCCCTATGAGACTGTCATTGAGGTGACTAATTCACAAAAGGAAAAGCTCTACGAATGGAAGGATGGTGACGGTACTAAAGTGATGGATAGCCAGACTTCATACATCATTTCCGATATCCTTAGCGATGATTCGGCTAGAGTAGCTACCTTTGGCTGGCGACCGCAAGGCTTCTACGTTAACGGCGTTAAGACCGCCACTAAGACCGGTACCTCCAACCTTGGTTACTACCCGAAAGACCTCTGGATGATGAGCTACACCCCTAAGGCTACTCTGGCCGTCTGGACCGGCAATCATATCCCCAAGGCATTACGAGGCGGCGACGGGGCTAGCCTGGGACGAATCGTGTCAGATATCACCAGCAACGTCTACCATAATATCTTCCGAGCCGACGGTGCCTGGAAGCCGGGCGATTGGTTCACCCGACCAAACGGCATACAAACTCTGCTTCTTAATGGCGCTAAAGATATCTACCCCTCTTGGTACAACAAGAAGAGCAAGACTAGTGACGCCATTAAGATGACCTTCGACCGAGTCACTAAGCGCCGTACTACAGAGTGTACTCCCGAAGGGGCCAAGGAAACCATTGACGTGATCAGAGTGACTGACCCGGTATCACGCACCACCACTCTGACGCCGCCTAATGGCTATGATGTTAATTCATACGACAACTATCACCATTGTAGCGATGTCGCTCCGTTCATCTCAGACATCACCGCTACCAAGGACGCCGGCTCCGGTAAATACATCGTCTCTGTCTTAGCTAAGGCCGGCACTCACCCCATCACCGCTGTCACTATCAGCGTCAATGGCAATACTTATGATGCCAATGTTGGCGATACCGGCTCGTGGGACGCAACGATCAACGACTTATCCGGCTCGGTTAATATCAGCACTACCGTTCGAGACGAAGGTTACTACACCCAGACGATGTCTAAGACCCTGGAGTTAGCCAAGAAATGACCAAGCCGACCAAAAAAGGTACACATAAAGCAACGAAGACCAAGGCTAAGATCAAGACCATCGATAGACCGTCGCAGATTAACCCCGACACCAAGCGCAACCATAAGGCAAGAGAACGTAAGCTAATACCCGCTAGACAGGCAGCTTACTATGTCCTCGCCTTTGGCTTTTCAGCTACCACCATAGCTCTTTTCCCGGTCGAGGCAAACTTGTCCAAGCCACTCCTCACTCGACCGTACAACTTTTACCGCCTGGCTATCATTATCCTCGCCATCGTCTTTCTCTTGCTTGCCACCAAGCCGTCTTGGAGCAATACTCCACCTAGCCACGAGCCGTCACCTAAGGCTCGTCAATGGCTCTTGCGCCTCAGTATCGCCTTGCCGGTGATAGCCATCGTTTTCTTAGTTATCCAGCTGGTTGCCCCCCAGTTCGCCACTCTACTAGTTCGTAAAGAATCGTGGCCCTTCTTCCGTAACGCCATCTTCATCAAGAGTGCCTGTCAGCTCGTAGCCGCCATCGCCTTTATCAAAGTCGCCCGTCACTACTTTAGGCAACGTCAACGCTTGGCAATGATTCTAGCTATCGCCACGGTTCTACTCCTAGGACTAATGGTTGGCGAGGAGCTAAGCTGGGGGCAGCGAATCTTTGGCTGGGGTACGCCATCATTCTTAGCTGAGATTAATTCCCAGTCAGAGATAAACTTACACAACATCAACACTCAGCTCGCTCAAAATATTCTTTATTTTGGCGGTTGGTCACTACTCATCGGCTTCGCTTTCTGGCGAGAGAGTCTGACCAAGCTACTCCGAAAGTGCCCTAAGGCCAGGCTGGATTTCTTAATAGACTGGCTGCCACCCGGCTGTTTCGTCGGACTCTTCGCCGTTGGCTTCGCTTTCTGCGACCCTCTGGTGTCCGACAGCGGTCTCTACTGCTCATCTAACTTATTTATCATTTTGGCGACAGCCTGCTTGCTATTGACTGAGCTCAGATACCGGCTCAAGCTTCGGTCTCAACCGAACACCGCTTCCGTTTTAGACAATACTGATGATAATAGGCACCAGGCTCTCCGGTTAGGAATATCGCTCCTCTGCTTCGTAACGGTGCTGGCCGGCAATTTGTTTAATGCAGATCTATGGAACTACAACTCAGGAGCGCCGACCGAGTATCTTGAGCTATTCATCAGTCTCGGTATTATGACCTGGGCGTTAACCGTCAAGTCTCGCCTAGTCAAGCCCAAAGTCAAGAGTTCTCCGGCTAAAACACCGAAGAGAGCCTAGAGGCTATTTATTAGCCAGTCGAACCATCTCCGCCTCAGCAACCGTGCTGTTTGACTGACGTCGAGGCGTGCGAGGACGACGTGGCTGTTTCTTCGTAACCTCATCATCGTCGCTTCCGTCGGTCTGATTCGCCTGGATATGCTTGGGCTGATTATGACGACCGGGTCGTTTCTTGGCTAGTTGATCGGAATGAAAAGCGGATGTCAGCCGAGTCGATCTCGCCTCTTCACCGCTTCGCTTCGACTTACCCGGCTCGTTCTGCCCGGTAGTCCGCACCTTCTTAGCAAACATCATCCGCCCCGCCTCGGTTTGTAGCGAACGGACGATCTCGACCGTCAAGCGATGACCGATCTGCGCCTTAGCATCCTCTACCACCACCATCGTGCCATCCTCGAGATATCCCACCGCCTGATCCCGATTCGCACCCGGCTGAATTAGCTCTACCTCTATTCGCTCACCCGGTAGCAGTTGAGCTCGGAGCATTTGCGACAGTTCATTAACGTTGATTACAGTCAGATTAATAACTTTAGCCACCTTATTCAGGTTGTAGTCAGTGGTAGCGATAGAAGCGTCGTACTTTTGCGCCAGCTCAAGCAACCGCTCATCAACTCCACCCGAGTCGACCAGCCCATCGTTAACGATGGCCACACTAACGGCATCCATCCGCTGAAGTACCCGGATGTTATCCAGCCCCTTGCGAGCCCGTAGCCTTTTATCGTGATCTGCCTTGTCAGCTAATAGCTGCAGTTCACGCACCACTGAGCGCGGAATGATAATCTCTGCCGTGATCACACCGGAGCGGGCTACGTCGACGATTCGTCCGTCCATGATTGAGCTGGTATCCAGCAAGATGGAGCCTCGAGCTACCTTGGGGTTACGCTGACGTAGTTTGAGGACCATTAACAAGGTCGTCTCGATAAATGTCGCCACCACTAAAGCAGTAGCAAATGATTGCATGTTCATAAATCAATAATTCCTTTCAGAAGTAGTATATCATATCAAAGCGTGAGTCAGTACAGCATGAACAGAGCGAGAAGGTTACAACCTAACTCACTATCACCCTGAGAGCTTGCTTCATCCGGTTGTAACCGGCTCGGTTCATACTATCGGCAACGAAATTGCCATGGGGTTTATTCATAGTACCCTTATGATTCTCACCATAGTCCCAGACCGGATAGTGAACACAAAAGTCTTCAAACTTAGGATAGCTGTCTGCTGCAGCCAGGAAGTCTCTAGCAGCTTGCTTGAATGATCCGCCATGCTGTAGAATCCAGTTCTCGACACCGACGCCGCTTAAGCCACCGACGCCTTTTGCTTCGGGGTTACGCCATTGTTTGTAGACACCGGCAGCCTTGAGGAACTGTTTAGCGTAGATAATGTTAGCCAGGACTTGCCGGTATTTAGCTTCTGACTGTTGCTTGATATTATCTAGGCGATCAGCCAAAGCCATGTCGGTCGAGTACTGGACTTTATTAGTCTTCTGAGTCAGGGTAATGTCAATATCGACCGGTTCAGCTAACCCGTCAATGGATACCTTTTTCAGGCGAAGGGTATCATTGACTATGACGCTTTTGTTATCTACTTGGTTCTCACCCACTTTGCTCTCATTACGCCTTAAGCTGCCTGTTTGGTTTAGCTTTGTATTGTCGTTGATTTCATCCGTCTTGCCGAAGGCAGTCAACAGGGCATCAATGACCCTCTGCTTCTTGGTCGGATCATTAAGGATGCTTCTATCCAGTCTAGCCATGTAGTCAAAGTCACCCGGCCCAGGAGCGTTAGTCTGTCTGCCGGTAGAGCCGGTATCAATCATCTCCACGATGTTCTCGGTTAGGTCTCCATCCAGGTAGTCTTTGTAGCTGAGGTTTAGGTCGGGGATGCCAGTGATAGCTTGCTTGATGGCCTGGTTGATCACTTCATGCTTACGGTCAGTCTCAGCCATGCTGGCAGGGAGTTCACTGATGATGGCGGTGGTGCTAGGGATGGTAGCTCTTTCAACATTGGTAGAAGGAAGTTCCAGCTCACTATCCGGGGCAAACTGGTAGTCACCGGTATGGTAGTAGCTGAGGCCGGACATTTGCTGGCGCATCTTGTCATAGTCAGCCGGGGTGAAGATTAGCTCCTCACTGTCTCTATCTACCACCGGGATGTAGAAGCCGTCGAGGGCAATTTCCAGTTTGGCGACTTCGGAGACCAGGGTATACTCTTCGCCTTTATTGCCATTAAACCAGCCTAGACCTTCCCCCGTTCTGGTCGTCTTATCTGAAATGAAGAAATCGACGGTATTCACGCCAAAGCCGGTCCGGATACCGTAGTGACCAGCACCATCTCTTCCCGTAGCAAAGGCTTCCAGCTTAGCAAAAGCCTTTCTCTTGTGAGTCACGTCTAGATCATTTGGGTCACAGACACCCTGATCGATCTCACGCTTGTCCCGTCTGGTAACAATGAATCTATCCTCGCCGGTAGCCTGATCACTCCGTAGTACCGTCCAGAGGCCACCACCATAAGCGTCAGCTAGCATACTATCCATGGTTTGGTTAATCGTCTGTTCGCCGTACAGGACTATACTCGCATCAGCATCCAGTGGCGTAGTGTCACTACGAGACGCATCGCCCAGGTATTCCTTAGAGATAGAGCCGTTTTGGAAGAGATAGGAGAGGTAGCGGATGCCATAACCGTCAGTGCCACCCATACCTTTGACCAGGTCACCCGGCTGGAGCTTAGGCTCCTTCGTGGTGGCGAGATACTCAGCTGTTTTGCGGTTTCTAGCATCGGCCTCTTTAACTGCATCATCCATGTATCGTTCAGCACCAGCTAAATCCTCGATACCGACGAAGTGAGCAAAGTAGCGGACGGATCGGTCGGCCAGGGTATATCGGCTGTTGGGTTTGATCAGACTGGTCAGGTTGGTGAAGTCGGTTTGGAGGGAGTTGGGGCGGTCCAGTTGGTTTTCGGTGTTCGACTGATCTGATTGTTGATGAATCAGCTGGTAGGGATGCTCTTTACCAGGTAAGGTACTGTTGTAAATGGTGGCTAGATGCCAGGCGAAGGTGCTGAGAGTATCGTAATTGGTCTTGGTATCTTTATCCATCAGGCTGGTTGGTTGATTAAAGACACTCCAATCCAGTTCACTGGCATTGAGTCGGTCAAATAGCGCTTGGCCGTTCTTTAGAGTAGTCAGATACTCTCTGATCGAGCGGTTATTAGAGCCGAGGGAAGCTCGGAGCAGGTCGGAGACAATGATAGTATCCCTACTATTGAGCATCTGATCCAACTTTCCGCTCCTTATATCGCCGGTAGCTTGCTGAAGAACGGGACTGATTGCGCTAGATGAGCCAAAGTAAAAATCATCTTCTAGATTATCTGATGGATGCATGGTGCGGAAGACCAGGTAGTTTTTACCGACGTATGGCAAGTGGTTATGAATATAGATATCCTCGATCTTATCCAGGGCTTCCGGTATTTTGTCTGCATCCAGCTTGAGTAGCTCACGAGTGAAAGCCTCGGAGCGCTCAGCCAGCTCGCTGGCGTTAGAGCTAGCTAGACGAGAAACAATGCTCGCTGTCCACTTGATTTGGTCGATGGTCAGTTCATCGTAATGATTTTTGACGTACGACCCAAACACCTGACGAGGCTTATTCCAGTCATTTCCCTCGTCTATGCCGTCGTACCCCTCCATCACCGCTATTTGCTTACCATCCAACCCCATCCGTTTTCTACCGGCCTTGTTTTGGCTCTGGTAGTATTAGCGTCAAAGTAGTCAGCCAAGTTGTCAAGAGTTAGTTGATACTTCTTGATCTCGTCAGTATCAATGCCGTACTGCTCGCAAAACCCTAGAAGGGTCTTCTTATCGTCCGATAGCCTTGCCTGGAGATCGGGATTCTTCCGTAAGAATCGATATCACTCAGCAGGATCTGATCAATCAGCTTGCTAGTCAGGCCATAATCATTGACATAGTCGGGCAGATTGTCCGGGTTCAACCCCCATTTCTTGATATTACTATTATTCACCCGATAGCTCTCGCAAAACTTGAATAGAGCCATCTCACCGTCCGACAATCCGGCGGTATTAACACATAGCTCCGGGTACTTGCGCAGTAGATTCATATCCTTAAATAACATCTGACGGATTAGCTCGTCTGTCGGACCATTAGCGTCAAAGTAGCGAACCGTAGCTCTGCGTAGCTCACCGGCGCTATCGGCATCAACGTAGTTCGCATAATTAAAATCGTGATTTCCATGAGAGCTTACCTTGGAAATGAACTTGAAATATGCTTTCTCAGCGTTACTATAGTGAGACCGCCAGTCCGGATCCAGTCTGGGCATTATCGCATCGAGACAGTCATGCGCCGAACGATATCGCAAGAATACCTCATCGTAGAACCTCTCCTTCTCTTGCCCGCCATTTAGTGATTTTTGATACTCTGCAACAAAACGAGGGCCAAGAGAATAACGAAATTGTTCAATTACCTTGGCATCATAAGTGCCGTCATCGCTCTTTAGATTATTCCTAATGAAGTCAACCAGCATCCTTCCGCCATCATCCTCGTTAGTCTGATCCCGATGCGCTTCGAGAAACTCCGCTATCCGGGCGCATCGTACATTATCTAGCGGTGTATAGTAATGATCCAGCAGACCGGCCACGTCAAATTGGCCCAGGAGTGACTCAGGAGAATTCTCGAAAAAGGCGTCTTTTAAGACGCCATTTTCATCTATCAGGTCAGACATAGCCAGCCCTTCCTTCTCCGCCATGTCAGAAGCACACCCGATACAGGTCTGCATAGCGGTAGCCCCCAAGTACTTTGACTGCTCGTGCCAGTAATTTGCCCTCTCATCATCACCGCTGGGTTTTAGATTTGGACTAATAAAGTACTGCCGATCTGCTGCACCCAGGCTAAACATCCGATCTATCTTGCGATACTGATAGCGATATAGTCGGTCGACGTCATGACCATCAATCAAGCCTACTTGATAAATGATGTCCTGAGTGCCAATTATGCCGTCAATGCCCTTAGATAAGCTAGAGCAATCATCACAGCGGAACGGCTGTTCGCTCCATAGCCTATCATCATGCGGTAGCTGCCAGCCCAGCCGCCTAATCAGATGATTATACTTCGTCAAGTCTGACAGTACTTTACCGGCGAACACTCTTTCTTTCTTACTCTTGCGGTTAAGCCGTTCATAAAACTGCCTGTGTATAATATTACCCTTTTCCGCCCTTGCCGATAAATCACCAAACTCTTGGATGCTCTTGCCCGAACGATTGACGGCGTTCACTAAGAGCTTTTTGCCATCATCGCTCGCACTGATCTCCTCTAATATGTCAAACAAGTGCGAATCCTTGACTAACAAATCTTCTGTACTCAACGGATAGCTATCATCCAGATGAGTACACCCCGCCATATCTTCCAACCAATTGACGGCCAGCTGCTTGATATGCTCATTACCGGCTATCTTCTCCATCGGAATATTGAGCCCCTCTAAAAAGCCGTTCGCATCAAAGGTGTAGTGCCCACCAACTGAGTCAAGGAAATCATCTACCGTCTGATCATTAGAGAGGTCAAGCTTGCCGGTATTAATCGCCCTCCTCGCCCCCGGACGCTCAGAAGCTGCTGTATTGTCGTCAGATGGAGCAATCTTTAGATATCCCCTGGAGACCTCTCGGTTAGACAGATCAATCTTGCCTTGCCCAATCAAATCGGTAACGAACCGGCGGTTCTCGGCTACAGCCGTATTGTCATGAGCTAGGCTAATTCGCCGTAAGTATTCATCAAGCACCTGCTCGTTTCCTAGATCCAGCTTGCCCTGATCGACCAGCTGATTAAGCTGACGATACCTCTCCGGCTCATCACGATTAGTCCTAGGAGCTAGACGGTCAAGCAAGGCTCCAAGCTGACCGCTCCTCGACCCATGTGGCTGAGTGTCATCGAGTGTCCTGTCGATCAGTTTCAGCTGTCTTGAGGTCCGCACCTTGGCAAAAGCCAGCTTAAAGGAGTCAGTAACTTCAGCAAGCCGTCTTGATAGCGGAGCCGTTTTGACCGGCTCAGTCTCTTCACGACCCGCCAACCAACCGTCAGTGCCGGTGTTATTCGCCCCTGTTACCGACTGATCCGGCGGATTTATCTGTCTATTCATGATGGCAGTAAAATTGTAGCATAGCCCTAATGTAAATGCTGGTTAAGGGCATCCCTCAGGTCGGTGGCAGGGATAACAAATTTATCCTTTGCGGCACTCCTCGGGGCAATGGCATACTTGAAGCCCAGCTTCTTGGCTTCAGCGATTCGCCGCTCAGACATAATCGCTGATCGGATCTCGCCACCTAGTCCAATCTCACCGAAGACCACCGCCCCATCCTTAAGTTTGCGCTCTGCCGTGGCTGAGGCAATCGCCATGCAGATGGCTAAATCAGCCGCCCGATCATTTAGCTTGAGTCCACCTACGATATTGATAAAGATATCCCGATCAGCCAACCGTAGCTTAGTGCGGCGCTCCAGTACTGCCACCAGTAAAGTTAAGCGGTTAACATCAAAGCCGCTAGCCGTCCGCTTCGGGTAGCCGAAGCTGGTTTTATTCACCAGTGCCTGCACCTCGACTAGTAGCGGCCGGTTGCCCTCCAGGGTTGCCAGGACTATTGAACCATCAGTGTCAGCCCGCTCAGCCAGCAGAGTGGCGCTAGGGTTGTTAACCACTCGCAAGCCCTGCTGAGTCATGTCCATGATGGCGACTTCTGAGGTTGAGCCGTAACGGTTCTTGACCGCCCGAATCATCTTGAAACCACCATAGCGGTCTCCCTCAAAGCTAAGCACTGTATCTACCAGATGTTCTAAGATCTTTGGTCCGGCAATTGATCCTTCCTTAGTGATATGTCCGACTAAGATCACGGCTGTATTAGTTTGCTTGGCCGCCCGGATGATAATATTAGCACTATTAGTGATCTGGCTAACGGTACCCGGTGCACTGGATACCTCAGCTAGCGCCACTGTTTGCATCGAGTCAACGATCGCTACCTGATATTCACCGCCGGCAATGGTAGCAGCGATATCATCGGCCGAAGTCGTCGCCACTAAAAAGAGATCGTCACTACCGCCGGCTCCCAGTCTAGCCGACCGCAGCTTGATCTGCGAGACCGACTCTTCACCGCTGGCGTAGAGTACTTTCTTGCCTTTGGCGATATGAGAGCTAACTTGCATCAGAATAGTTGACTTACCGATACCCGGCTGACCGGCAATCAAAGTCACTCCGCCCGGCATCAAGCCACCACCCAGGACGACATTCAGGTCAGCTATGCCCGTGTCCAGTCGAGCGCTCACCTGATCCACCGTCACATCCTTGATTCGTTCCGGGCGAATAACCTGACCGCTACTACGGGCTACCGCCGACTTACCAACCGGTGCCGGGATGGTCTCTACCAGCGAATTCCACGAACCGCAATTCTCACATCGCCCCGTCCATTTAGGGTATACCGCTCCACACTGCTGGCAAACAAACTTGGTCTTGGATTTAGCCATAGCCCGGTTATCACACCGCTCTGAGGCGTCGATTAGTAGCTACGCCGGACTGAGCCTTGATCACTACCTCATCACCGTTAGTCAGATCAGCTCGCACCACTTGCCCTCGCTTGATCTTGCCGAGGATTAGCTGATCTGCCAGGACACTCTCCAACTTATCTTGGATGATCCGACGCAGTGGCCTGGCACCATACTTAGCGTCGTAGCCATGATCAATCAGATAGCGCCGTAGCTTCGGCGTGATAGTAAAGGCTATACCCTTGGGCTGGAGACGTCGACTTAGCCGCTCCAGCATGATATTCAAGATTTGACCGACCTCCTTAGTACCCAAGCCGTTAAATAGCACCACTTTATCAAAACGGTTAATTAGCTCCGGACGCATCGTCTGACGCAGGGCTTTTAGTGCTTTCTCGCCTCGCAAGCGACGATGAGCGTCAGTCGCTTCCTCACCTGAGACAACATAGCCAACCGATTCTCGACCAAGCTCGTTTGCCCCCACGTTACTGGTCAAGATAACGACACAGTTAGAGAAGTCAACCGCCTTGCCATGACCATCGGTCAAGACACCATCCTCCAAGATCTGGAGCAGAATATTAAAGACGTCCGGATGGGCTTTCTCGATCTCATCAAAGAGAACCACCGAGTAGGGCTGTCGGCGCACCCGTTCGGTCAGCTGGCCGCCATCGTCGTAGCCGACATAACCGGCCGGCGCTCCAACCAAACGTGATACGGTATGTCGCTCGGTGTATTCGCTCATATCTACCTTGATCAGGCTCTTATCGGAGCCGAACACTTCTTGAGCCAGCACCCGAGCCAGCTCCGTCTTACCCACTCCGGTTGAACCGAGAAAGATAAACGAGCCGATCGGTCGGTGCGGATCACCGATACCGGCTCGGGAGCGCCTGATTGCCTGAGCCACCGCCTCAATCGCCTGATGCTGACCAATCACCCGGTCGCCAAGCCGCTTCTCCAGATTCGCCAGCTTGACCGCCTCGGATCGCTTGAGCTGCTCTAGCGGGACACCGGTCATCTGGCTCACCGAGCGAGCCACGTCATTGACCTTGACAGCTACGAAATCACCCTCACTCTGCTTCTTTTCCAGGTGACCGATCAGATCTTTGAGCTGGCTAAGACGCATCTTGTAGAGAGCGGCATGCTCATAATCTTCCTCAGTCACAGCCCGTTCCATGTCTTTGGCTAACTTCTTAGCCTCTGCCCGATAGGCCATCAACTCCTTAGCCTGCTCACTACCGGCATTAGCAATCCGCACTCGAGCCGCCGTCTCGTCCAGCACGTCGATCGCCTTGTCCGGCTGCTGGCGCTCACTGAGATATCGGTCGCTCAGTCGCACCACCTCGCTGATCACATCTTCCGAGATCCGCACGTGATGATATTCCTCGTAGCGAGGTGCCAGCCCGGTCAAGATCTTGATCGTGTCGGCTGTGCCGGGTGCTTTAACTACGATCTCTTGTAGCCGACGGGCCAGAGCTGTATCCTTCTCGACAAACTTACGATATTCGTCACTAGTGGTGGCGCCGATCAGGCGAAACTTACCCCTAGCCAAAGCGGGTTTTAGTAGATTAGCTGCATCCATAGATCCCTCGGCTGAACCCGCCCCGACCAGTAAGTGAAGCTCATCGATGAAGACAATTACATTGTCATCAGTGTCGACCTCTTTGATCAGGCGTTTTAGACGATCCTCAAACTCGCCTCGATATTTCGTTCCTGCCACCATCGCCCCCAGGTCGACCTCCAGCAGGCGCTTGCGCTGCAAGAAATCAGGCACCTCACCACAGGCGATCTGCCGAGCTAAGCCCTCTACGACCGCCGTCTTACCAACACCAGCTTCGCCAATCAGCACCGGGTTATTTTTCGTCTTGCGACTAATAATGGTGATCAAGCGATCTATCTCCGCTTGACGTCCGATCACCGGGTCAAGCTGACCGGCCTGCGCCAGTCTAGTCAAGTCAGTCGTATATCTACTAAGGAACGAACCGCCGACCCGGCCGTCTTTGTGTCCCGACTGCGCCTCGCCCGCTTCGACATAAGACGGCTTATCGTCCTGCAGAAAACGAGTAATGTGATTCATCAGCTCATCGATATCGACACCCTGCTGCTCCAGCAGCACACCGGCCTTAGCTCCCCTTTGGCAGATCATGCAAAATAGCAAGTAGGTAGTATCACAGCTGCTTTCGCCCGCCTCCTCAGCTAGACGAACCGCCATATTAACCGTCACTTTCACCGTGCCGGACGGCTCAATGGAAATCGGCCCATTCGAGACAACGATGCCCGGCTTCAGCTTGATCGCCAGTCGGATAGGCTCGGGGTCAACATTCATCTCTCTCAGCAGAGTAGCCGCCGGAGTCTCATCCTGACCAATGATCGCTAGGAGCAAGTGGCTAGTCTCCAGCTTAGGAGACCTGGTCAAATGCGCCAGTAGCTCAGCCTGCTTTAAGGCAGCTCGAGCATCATCAGCTAGTCGGTCAAAGTAATCCATGTTTCAATGATAACAAATTAGCACTCTATCAACAAGAGTGCTAACTATCTTATTCCGTTACGATGTCAATGTCATAACCGGTCAGCTGAGAAGCCAAACGAACATTCTGTCCCTGTCGCCCGATAGCAACCGACTGTTGCGCCTCGGTCACATATACGGTAGCTGTTTTATCTGATTCATTAACATCGATTCGGCTAATCTCCGCCGGGCTTAGGGCATTAGCAATATAGTTACGGATATCATGGTCGTAGGTAATGATATCAATCTTCTCTGTGTCGCCAATCTCGTTCATCACCGCCTGAACCCGTACGCCTTTCGTCCCGACAAAAGTCCCCACCGGATCAATATCGCTACTGCTACTATAGACAGCTATCTTAGTGCGTCGCCCCGCCTCTCTGGCGATCGCCTTGATCTCGACCGTGCCCGTCTCAATCTCAGGCACTTCCTGAAGGAACAAGAGTTTAACAAACTGAGCGTCAGCCCGAGACAAGATGATGGTTGGACCACGATTGCTATCTCGATCAATATTCTTCAGCAGAGCTCGGATACGGCTCCCGGTCACCAAATGCTCCCCCGGGATCTGCTCGCTACCGGGCATAATTCCCTCGCCATGCCCCAGATCCAGTCGGATCACTCTCGACTCTACCCGGATCACCGTACCGGTAATGATCTTACCGATCTTACTACCATATTCATTCGCCATAGTCTCCCGCTCAAACTCCCGCAGCTTCTGCAAGAGTACTTGCTTGGCAGTCTGAGCCGCCACCCGTCCGAAGCTCTTAGCTTCAAACTCCTGCTCAATCACACCGCCGAGCAGAGCTTTTTTGTCTATCTTCTTTGCTTCCTCTAAGGTAATCTGACCTATCCCCTCGGGAGTCTCAACTACGTCGTAATGAACGATTACCTTAGCAGTGCCATCTTCTCGATTAAGTTCAGCTCGCACGTTCATCTCTCTAGTGCCGTTATCTCGGCGCCAAGCAGCCGCAATCGCCGCCTCCACCGCCTGCATTACCTCGTCTTCGGAGAGATTCTTCTCGTCGGCAATTGAATGCACCATCGTGATCATTTGTTTGATATCCAGCCCTTCCATACATCTCCCTTCTGATTAAAAAGTCCGACCTGCCGGCCGGATCTGATACTAGTATATTAGCAGACCGGCCACCATCACGCAATACACTCGGGCGCTACGAGGCGTCTTTCTCTTTAGTGTCGCCGTCATTATTGACCTCGGCTTGAGGCTCAGACTGAGCCTCTGTCTCAGCCGACTCGGCCTTACCGGCTTCGTCATCAGCCGGTTCGTCCTCCTTTAACTGCCCTGTCGGAGTAATAGCGGTCGTCGAGACCAGCTTAGTCCCAGTCCATCGCTCGTAAAAGAGCGGTCGCCGAGCCAAAGCTCTGATCAGCTGAACCAGCACAAAGAAACCATAGCCCGCCAGCACAACTATCGACAGGATCGTTGTCCCCTCGCCGTTAATCAGCCCATGAGTGTCCAGCCAGATCACACCGCTCATCACTGCGTAGGGAATCGCCACCATAACGACGGCGACAATAACTATCCGCATGATCAGCTGATACCAACGAGCCGGCTTACCCCTAAGGCGAGCTACCTGCATCCGAGTCAGCTTTTGTCCAACTGTCTGACTGTTAAAGACGATCGGCAAGAAAGCAAAATAGCCAAAGATCGGTAAGCCGACCGTTATCACGTCCGAAATAGCATTAGGATGCCTCCCCGCCAAATTTAGCCCCAGATTGACCGCCATCACCAGCCCACCGGCACAGACCGCATCACAAAATAGCGCCACTAAACGCCTGAGAAGCGACACTTTCCGACTGCGTCGATAGCTGGCTCGATTAATATCGGCTCGACTAGGCAAGAACTTGGCTAGCGGAATTGCCGCCAGGTAGCCCAGGAATCCACCCAGGGTATTCATCATCAGATCATCGACATCAAACAGCCGATAGCTCCGGGGATAAATGAAGTATAGTCCTGTCAACTGGGTTAACTCAAAGAAGAGCGACAAACCTAGCGAGGCGATCACTACCCGACGCCGCTTATAGCCAAAATAATAATGCAGGTAGACACCAAACGGAACAAACATCAGCAGATTCATCAACGCTTGATAAGTAGCCTTATTAGCGATAATCGACTTCACCGCACTAAACAGGCCGCCACCCAGTGCGCCCGCCTCCCGTCCGATATCGCCGATAAAAGCAAAAGGCATCAGCTGAAGCCTGGGGCCGGTCAGCTTGGCAACATATTCCCGACTGGGCAGGGGCATGATAACTAGGAAGTAGCAACACAACAGATACAAGATAAACGAGTAAATAATCGGCACCCTAAGCCCTAGCACCGAACCGTATTTACGGTAGCAGTAGATCAAATAAGGTAGCGTCACTACCGCCGCCAGTATCGGGAAGGCAATCATCGCTTGCCATACCACATGTTGATATTGCGCCATCGCACCTATTGTACAATATAATTATGGGGAAGATTAGACGATTGTTGGACTATTTTGTGCCACAGCACTATCAATTGCAGTTAAGCATAGAGCCGGAACAGTCACGCTTCAGTGGACAAGTCACCGTGACAGGAGAGACTGTCGGCAAGCAGGCCAGACTACACAGTAAAGATCTGGATATCTTATCGGTCAAAACGGAGCGAAACGATAGTCCCGACTGGCGATTAAGTGAAGACGAGCTCATCATTGACGACACCGCCAATGAGATTACCGTCCAGTTTCAAGGACGGCTCAGCGATACAGCCATGAATGGGCTGTATCTCTGTAAATATCGTCAGGACGGGCATACTTGCCGCTTGTTTGCCACTCAGTTTGAGTCACACTATGCCAGAAAATGCTTTCCCTGTGTTGATGAGCCGTCAGCCAAAGCTACCTTTGACTTATCCATTACCGTTAACAGTCCCGACGTGCAGACTGTCCTGTCCAACATGCCCGGCGAACAGGTCAATCATACCTGGCGTTTTCAGACTACACCCAAGATGTCGACTTATTTGCTAGCTTTTGTCGGCGGTAACTTTGTCAGTAAATCCGACCGGACTAAGCGAGGTGTCAAAGTCAATGTCTATACTACCCCGGCTCAACCGACCGGACTAATGGACTACGCCTTAGATACAGCCGTCAAGTCGGTTGAATTTTACGAGGACTATTTCGGAATCGACTATCCTCTACCCAAACTGGACAACGTAGCACTACCCGACTTCTCTGCCGGAGCGATGGAGAATTGGGGGCTGATCACTTATCGAGAGTCAGCGATGCTGGCAGACAACAATTCCGCCGTAGACACCCGAGAGTCCGTCGCCATCACTATCACTCACGAGATCGCCCACCAATGGTTCGGCAATTTAGTGACGATGGCGTGGTGGGACGATCTCTGGCTCAACGAAAGCTTCGCCAGTTTGATGGAGCATATTGTAACCGACCGACTACACCCTGAGTATCACGTCATGGATGACTTCCAGGCTAGCGATGTCTTTTACGCTCTGACCCGAGACTCTCTCGCCGGTGTCCAAGCCGTCCGGCAGACGGTCGGCTCGCCTGACGAGATCGCCACCTTGTTTGACGGGGCGATCGTCTATATCAAGGGAGAGAGACTGATGAAGATGCTCCGTCGATTGATCGGCGAAAAGCAGTTCCGTCGAGCCCTCAGACACTACTTTACTAAGCACAAGTATGACAATACTGTTGCCGACGACCTGTGGCAAGCAATGTCTGAGATTAGCAAACTGGATATCGCTCAGCTGATGAAGTCGTGGCTGGCTGAGCCGGGCTACCCGATTATCACCGCCGACTTAATTGAGTCAAAGAGGCTCCGACTAAAACAGACTCCCTTGCACGCCGACTCACCCGTTGAGGCTCGCCCCGTACCCCTATTTTGCAATCTGCCGGACGCGCCTAAGTTAATGACCGAACCGGAGATCGTTCTGGATACACCGACCGATCAAACAATTCAACTCAATGTCGGTGGTGACGGTCACTATCTGACCGAATACGATGATCAGCTCTTCACTGGGCTCCGCCGACGATTTAGCGACCTTGGTACTATCGACAAGATTGAGCTTCTCCAAGAATCATTCTTCCTATCTCAGCTCGGTCGTCGCGACATCAGCCAACAATTAGATCTGCTAAGCGAGGCCAGGCATGAGACTAATCAAGCAGTGATCGGTAAGGTGGCCGGGCTGACCGCCGGGCTGGATCGATTGGTTGACCTAGATTCAGACGAACAAGCTGCGCTGAGACAATTCGTCTCCGGTTTATTCAAAGGTCAATTTACCCGTATCTTCCAAGGCCATACAGACGATATTAATGACACTAAGGCTCGACCCATCATCTTGTCCAGACTGGTCTATGCCCGGGATGAACAGGCGATCGCCTACTGCGACGATCTCTACCGACAGCACGCTGCGGATGTCAGTCAAATCGACAGTAACCTCCGATCGGTCGTTCTCTCCGCCGAGGTCAGGCTAGCTCGACCGGGCGTTTTTGATCAGCTATGGGAACTCTATCTCTCAGTCCAAGATGTCGAATTGCGTCTGGACATCTGTAGTGCTTTAACCGCAACTACCGACCTCAGTCAAGCTGATAAGCTACTGACCGGCTCAACTGTCACCACGCTGATCCGACCACAAGATAATTACTATTTCATCAGCGGATTAATGGCCAATCGATATACCCGTTCGACCGCCTGGTACTGGATCAGACATAATTGGTCATGGATCGAGGAAGTCTTCGGTGGCGATATGAATTACGACAGTTACGTCCAAGTCGCCGGGCATCATCTCAGTACCGATGATCAGCTGGTTGAATACGATAATTTCTTTAGAGGCATCAATGCTCCGGCGCTCAGTCGCACCATAAAGCTAGGTCACAACGATATAGTTCAGCGTCTCAGCTGGATCAAACGAAACCGCCCCGTCCTAACAGACTTTCTTCATCGAGAAATATAGCCCTCCCGTCGAAACGAGAGGGCTACCACGGGGACCGACCGGCTAGTCAGCCAGTCGACTCCATGGAGGTAACTTGCGGTAGTGAAGGTCGCCCTCCAGGTATGATGTCAATTCCCGATAAGTGCGACCGGCTAGTGCCGCCCCTTCAACCAGGTTGCAACACCGCCCCAGCAGCAGACTGGTACTATCAAGCACCTCCTCGAATTTCCGCTCGGTCAGATTCTTGAAATTGACCGTCACCAGTCCTTTCAGATCTCCTTTGTAGACATAGGCATACGCCCGTGCCTCCTGATTGAGCTTCAATGAGCTACCGAGTAAATGCTCGATGCGGTAGCGATTCTTCGCCACTCTCGGACACTGCGTCTCGCTAAGCCCGGCCGTCATCAGCCGGTACTCCAGGTCAGTCAGCGCCACCGTAGTCACGCCAAAGCGCTCCACATCGTACCTGCTCGGCTCCTTTACCACCATCAGAGCTTGACAGGTGTTTTCATTCCGAATTAAACGATACTTGATGCGAGGTCGATCTGTCCCGTCTTCTCGGGGACGACCTACATAAATATCCTCGATTTCAGTTCGCCTCAGCCCCTTCAGACTTCTCATCAGATACTTAGTAGCCAGAAAAACCAATTCATGGCCACTATAGTATGCTACCGAACGACTCGCCCCAGGGACAATCCCTTTTGACCCGGCCATTGCCATCTCCACCTGTGCCATTGCCATCGTTACCTCCTAAGGTACGACTATGAATAGTTAGGTGAATACTACAGCATCACTAGGCAAAGTGTCAAACAATAGCGACTTGGTCGTCGACTTGAGGTGGTGTGCCGCTGAGTGACATCGCCATCAGCTGCGGGCTCAACCCCCGGCACTGCTGACTCCGCCACAGCAGATACATTTCTGCACCTAAGCGCATTTGGCGTAGCTTGGCAGGTGTAATAGCGTCAAGCCCTTTGCCATGTCGATCTACCTCCCGATATTTAACTTCAACGAAGTAGATCCGGTCACCTTTCTTCGCTATGATATCGACCTCACAGTACTTGGTCTGCCAATTGCGGTCAATTATAGTATAGCCCTGTCGCACCAGATAATTCGCCGCTTCCGCCTCCGCCAGCTGACCGGCAGTCTGAGCGGACCGACTCTTAGTCGTTATTTCCTCACCCAAGAGTTGTCGAACCGGTCGAAAGCTCAGTCGATGCACACCGGGGATAACTCCCCGATCTCGAATCGCCCGCAGGTGGTCTCTAGTGCCATAGCCCATATGTCGCTCGAAGCCGTAGCCCGGGTAAAGCTCGGCTAATCGGCTCATGTAGTGGTCTCTCGCCACCTTGGCTACGATCGAGGCGGCGGAGACTGCCTGCACCTTAGCATCGGCCTTGACCAGCACAGTCGCCTCCGAGTCGTCTAACAGGTTAATATTGCCATCGATTACCAGGTTATCAGCCTCGTCTCTTAGCCCGGACGATAGCTGCTGATAGGCCAGACGAGCCGCCAGCTTTAATCCTTGAGCCATGCCGATTCGGTCAAGCCGACTAGCGTCGACCCAGCCCAGCCCAATTCCGAGCGCCCGCCCTTTGACGTAAATAGAACGCTCAAGTCGCCTCTTAGGGCTCAGTCGCTTACTGTCTGTCAGACCTTCATACACCGTCCGGTTATCCAGAGCTACCGCCCCAACAACAAGTGGTCCGGCTAGCGGACCACGTCCCACCTCATCAATACCAATAATGATACGGCTATTTGTCATGGTGACGAGCAGTCACCTCAGCAGCTTTAGCCTCAAGCTCAGCTTGCTCCTTCGCCTTAGCATCAGCCTTAGCTTCTGCTGCCGCCTTAGCGGTAGCTTTTGCCTCTGCCGCCGCTTGCTTAGCCGACTCGTCGTCATTGATGTCATTGATGCTCTTGTCAAAAGCTTTGCCGGTCAAACGAGCTGATTTGCCGAAGCGCTGACGCAAGTAAGACAGGTAATTGCGACGCACCTTGCTCCGCTTAACTACCTCTACCTTCTCGACTAAGGGAGAGTGGAGCAGATACGACTTCTCCACCCCCACCCCGGAAGCAATCCGTCGCACCGTGATCCGACTGGTTAGTGAGTTCTTGCGATCCGTCCGGATCACCACCCCCTCAAACATCTGGATACGACTCTTATTACCTTCCTGAATCTTCTGGTAGACTCGCACGGTATCGCCGCTGCGAACATCGACGACCGCCGGCTTCTTCTGAGCATCAGCAATCTCTTTAACTAAATCACTCATAGCACTCCTAATAACTTAGACTTAATCTCTCACATATATTACCACATATGGTCATGATGGCAAAAAGACGGCAGTAAGCAGCCTTACTACAGTGCTACAACACCCGATTGACTTCCTCCAGGGTGGTTTCGCCGGCTAGCGCTTTCAGGATGCCCTTCTGCAGCATGGTAATCATCCCGGCTCGACGAGCTGTATTAGTGATAGCATTAGCGTTAACATCCTTGACTTCGCCACTGATAAACTTAGCAATATCATCGTCAACCAGCAGCTGCTCCATCAACACCTGGCGACCTTTGTAGCCGAAAGGATTCTCCTCAGACTTACCCGGGTGCCAGAGCCGAATATGATCTAAGTCGGGTTTATCCGTACCGTCCGGTAAATCTGCCAGACTCTGCCTAATCCACTGCTTGGTCATTTCATCCGGCTCATACTCTATCTTAGTAGCCGGATCTAATCGACGAACCAGGCGCTGACCAATCACCACTCGAATGGCGCTGGTAAAGACCGGGTTAATGCCGATCATATCAATGATTCGAGCAAAAGCCGAGCCGGCATCCTGGGCGTGAAAGGTGGCCAGGAGCAGGTGTCCGGTGATAGCTGCCTGGATAGCCGTCTTAGCCGTATCGTTGTCTCTAATCTCACCGACCATCACTACATCAGGGTCAAGACGGAGAATAGTCCGCACATTATCGGCGAAAGTCTGCCCATGAGTCGTATCAACCGGAATCTGAGTAATACCCGGGATGTCAAACTCTACCGGATCTTCCAGAGTGAGAATCTTGCGGCTGGTGTCATTAAGAGCATTAACAATGCTAAATAGCGTAGTTGATTTACCCGAGCCGGTCGGCCCGACTACCATGACCATGCCATGCGGGTGTGAGATAATCTCCTTAAACTCAACCATTTCCTTATCGTCAAGACCCAGTACGTCAAGGCTGAGCATCTCGGAACGAAAGTTAAATAGACGGATCACGGCGTCTTGACCATACATGGTTGGCACTGTCTCAATACGCATATTCAGAGTATGATCGTCCGCCTCCGCCTGGTATACTTGCCCTGACTTGTCTAATAGCTGGAACGACTTACGTAGCTCACCAATCTCTCGGACGATATGCCCTGACTGTGCCTCCATAGCGGCCGTTGATAAATTAGCCGCACTGGCGATCGAACTGAATAAGACCCTGTACTTGTCATGCGATAGTGTCGCTACCGGATGCAACGCCCCGTCGATTCGGAAACGAACTCGCACCTGGTCACGCTGGTGCTCAAGATGAATATCTGACGCACCCAACTTATCCGCCTGGAGAATTAAATAATTCAAGATATCATCAGGCCGCACTTCGTCCAGCTCGATGCTGACTTTGTGAATGGTGTCACTATCTCCCTCTGAGCTGATCTGAACATCGTGGTAGACTACGTTCTTGGGTGGGTCATAGCGACGCATGATATTGCGAAATGACGAGTTGGAGATGACTTCATACCGGACACTCTCAGAGTCCCGCTCCGCCTGGGCGTTGATTTCCTTCAAGCGTGATTCGGGGGTGTCCAGGGTGATGCCGTAGATAGACGGGGTGATGTAGCTACCTTTAGCCAGAGGGATCATTTTGTAGCGGTACATGTCTGAGATTTCCATCATGCCCTGGATCAGGGGGATGGTCGCTTCTTCGTTAGTCATGTCCCGGTAAGGGACGCCTAAGATCAGGGCTCGTTTAGCAGTGCTGGCTTCGTCAGCTTCCCGAAAGCGCTGTTGATGTACCGCTTCTTCATCCATGATTATATTTTAGCACAAGCGTTTACCGGCCCCGCTCTATCTCTTTGCCCACATCATCGTCTTTCGTTGTTCGCCCGACTAGCTCTGATCCCAAACTGCTCATTACTATAGTCCTCATTCTTCATCTACATCATCATTTCCCTCAGACCCGCCTGGCTGGCTCGTGACACAGCTCCGGCTTCAAGCGTGCACAGTCTTCAGGAAATGACGATGTAGATGAAGGACAAGAGACACCCTTATTATGCATTAAGGATTATATGTGCCAGAGTAACTCACCTAAGCTTCCGATGGCTGTTGATACAGCAGTAAGCTATCCAGCGCACGTGGTGTCTTATACGTCGCCAGCCTGTCCAGCTGATGCCAGCCAGACTAACTAGACACAGCAAAGCATTGTTATACCGTAGCTTCTTTTTGTGGTTGTGAGCATTAAGCATCGTGCTGGAGTCTGAGGAAGCTAGGTGAGCTACTCTGGCTAGAGCGTTGACACACGTAATTTCCCTGGTCTCATTACTTAGTCCAGCTTCATCCAAAGATGAGCACTCTTGGTACGAGTAGTACAGTGTGGTTGACGAAGGCTGTTGATATATCAGTAAGCTATCCAGTGCACGTGGTAGCTTATACGGTGCCAAGCCTGAGGAGACCACCTGTACTACTCGTATGCCATGGAGCTATGCGTATAGGGAAATTACAGACTTCGTCCTGAGTCACAGGTCTGAATATGACTAGCCCTCTTTTTTTCCACCAGGGACTGCGTACTATTTCAGCTTTTGACGTAGGATCTTTTGGGCGAGGGCGGGGTTGGCCTGACCTTTGGACTGCTTCATGACTTGACCGACCAAGAAACCAATCACCTTATCTTGCCCTGACTTAAAGTCAGCCACCGCCTTGGCGCAACCCGGCGCAGTAATTACTTGATCAACGATCGCTTCAATAGCCCCCTCGTCACTGACCTGCAACAGATGCTTTGACTCAGCGACTGCTAGCGGATCTGCATCAGTCTGCAATATCTCAGCAAAGATCTCCTTACCGGCTGTCGACGACACTTTATTATCATCGAGCATTTGAGCCAGTTTGATCAGATGAGTAACGGACGGTAGATGATCCAACTCACCGGACGTAGTCTCGTCGTCGCCACTTGGCAGACAACTGGCGAACAGATTGGCGACCCGCCGAGCCGCCGCCTCGCCTGATTGATCCAGGATGTCGCTAATGACAGCGGCAACCTGCCGATGCGACAGCAGCACTCGCACCACCGAGTCATCAAGCTTGAGCCGGGTAAACTTCGCCCGATAGTCAGCGGGCATTAACGGGAAGTCAGCTTGCATCTCAGCGATATCTGCTTCGGTCAAGACAACCGGTGGAATGTCAGCATCGGGCATATAGCGGTAATCTTGGGCATCCTCTTTGCTTCGCTGCTCAAAGGTCTTCCCCTCCGCTTCTGACCAGCCCCTAGTCTGCTGCTTGATCAATTGCCCGCTCTTCAAGACGCTAATCTGCCGACGGATCTCGTAATCAGTGGCTCGTTCAACCGCTCGAAATGAGTTCAGGTTCTTAAGCTCGGTTCTAATCCCTAATTGATCGCCCGGCTTCGCCACTGAGATATTGACATCAAAACGCATATTGCCGTGGTACAGGTCGCCGATAGTCACATCGGCATAAGTCATAAGCAGATGGAGCTCCTCCGTATAAGCCCGTGCCATGCCGGCCGAGTGAATATCCGGCTCGGCAACAATCTCAATCAATGGGGTACCGGCTCGGTTCAGATCAACTAACGAGTAGCTACCTAGATGAGTTAGCTTTCCGGCGTCTTCTTCGACATGAGCGTGGTGAATCCGCACTTGCTCACCGCCAGGTAGCTCAACCAGCCCGCCGATGATAAGAGGCTGATACATCTGAGATATCTGATAGCCCTTAGGTAGATCGGGGTAGAAATAATGCTTACGGTCAAAACGACTCTCGTGAGCGATCCGACTACCTAGTGCCTTACCGGCTCGCACTGCCTTAACGATAGCCCCTCGGTTTAATACCGGTAGCATTCCCGGCAGAGCATAGTCAATCACACTAACCTTACTATTTGGCTCCGCCTCCCGAGCGTCATTATCGGTGGCACTGAAGAGCTTGGTGGCAGTATTTAGCTGGACGTGACACTCTATGCCAATAGTCGGCAAGTAGCCATCCACCAGATAACGATCAACTTCGCCATCGATTCTACTGCCATGTTCGCCGGCACTGCCTAATACATCTTTCGTCATTGCTTTATATCGCTCCTAAATCCCGCAGGGCTTTCTTATATATCGCCAGCATCCGAGTGGCCACGGATTTATTGACCGAGCCATCCACCTCGTGAGCAATCCGATTGCGCACTTTATGCGCCGCCCAAACTCCATTAATATCGCTGAACAGCTTGTTTGATTTCTTCAGTCGATCGCCCATTGTCTGCCCCGCTACCCCGCTCTCTCGCAGTGCCTTGTCCAGCAGTTTATCGGCACTGAGAATAGCGAATTGATACGAGGCTAAGTTATTTCTATCGATATTATTATCAATCTCCAGCCAAGCAGTCCGGTATCGCTCTTTATTAAGAACTTTGCCATGACCTCTAGTCAAAGCAATGATCGCCAAGAGTACGCCACCGACAACCACCACGATCGCTATCATGATCGCAGTCGAAAATGTATTAGGCATCGTCCGCCTCCAGTTGCTTTGCCATAGCAAGTAAGCCGGCGTCCGCCTTGACCGGAGCAATCAGCTGTACCCCGATCGGCAGACCTGCTTTGCTACGACCGTTTGGTACAGATATAGCAGGCAAACCGGCCAGCGAGGCGGGTACGGTCATAGCGTCCGCTAGATACATCTTGAGCGGGTCGTGAGTATTCTCACCCAGCTTAAAGGCCGGTGTCGGCGAGACCGGCGAGAGCAGGAAATCGTAGCTATCAAATAGCTTGTCCAGTTGCCTGATCAGAAGTGTACGAGCCTGCTGCGCCTTAAGATAATATGCATCATAATAGCCGCTAGATAGCACATAAGAGCCGATCATGATGCGGCGTTTGTTCTCCGGCATCAGCCCATCGTCTCGACTCATGCCGTAGACATCATCCAGCCGATGCGTCTCAGGCGAGCGTTCGCCATAGCGGATACCATCATAGCGAGCCATATTCGACGACAGTTCAGCAGGTATCACTATGTAGTAGATCGCTAGGGCATATTGCGCCATCGGCAGCTTCACTAAGTCCACCCGGTGTCCCGACTCACGTAAACGCTGCGCCAATTGGTTGGTTCGGCCAGCTATGTCATCATCAACCCCCTCACCAATGAAGTCTTCGATCAGACCGATACGCTGCCCGCCAGGAGACTCGGCAGGCGGAGAAAAATACCTGGGGTAGACCGTACCATCTCGCTGATCTTGACCGGCTAAGATATCAGCTATGATCTCACTATCCCGTACCGTCCGAGTTATCGGACCGACCGTATCAGTCGAGCTGGCCATTGCCACTACGCCATAACGGCTAATCATACCGTAAGTTGGTTTATAGCCCACTACACCGTTGAAACTGGCCGGCTGACGAATTGACCCTCCGGTATCCGACCCCAGGGCAAAAGGCACAATGCCACTAGCCACTGCCACTGCCGAGCCGCCCGAAGAACCGCCTGCCACTCGCCCCTTATCAATGGCGTTATGAGTCGGGCCGAAAGCGCTATTCTCGGTCGACCCGCCATGAGCAAAGGCATCCAGGTTCGCCTTACCGATCATTACGGCATCCTCAGCCTCGATTCGCTCAATCGCCGTGGCATCAATGGGCGATCGAAAGTTGTCCAGCATTTTACTGGCAGCCGTCGTGTGACCAACCTTAGTCAGGAAATTGTCCTTGGCTACGTACGGCACTCCGGCCAGCCTCCCCACGGGCTCACCCTTCTTGATCCTGACATCAAGCTGATCGGCTCGGGCCAGTGCCTGCTCGGCACAGACCTCCAGCAGACAGTGCAACTCATCTCGCTCCCTAGCTTGAGCTAGCGCCCGCTCTACCTCTGCCCTGGCTGAGGTGCGACCGGATTTAACGTCAGCTACAATTCGTTCTATCTCGCTCTTCATCTTATAGCACCTTAGGGACTTTTACCTGACCATCTTCACTATCGGGCGCCAGTTGCAATAGCTCCCGTCGCTCCAGCTGGGGCTTGACCTCATCCGTCCGCCAGACATTCTCTAGCCCGGTTAGCTGAAAGGTCGGTTCAACTCCGGCAGTGTCCAGCTCGTCTAATTGATCTATATAGCCGACTATCCTATCAATATCACCGGCCAGCGAAGCCAGCTCAGCCTTACTCAGTCTAATCTGACTTAGCTCCGCCAGATGACGCACATCTTCTAAACTAACACTCATCGCTCTTCATTATACACTCTTGCCGCCCAAAACTTGAGCTCTCGGAGAGCTATCTACCTGGAGAGGGTGTTGACGTCGTAATAGTGCTGCATCAAGCTCTCGGTACTGGTAGATGGAGTATGAGTCTTCACCAGTACAGCGATAGAAGCCAAGCTTAACCCGGCGATAGCCACTGATAAGACGATGATAGATAGCTGTGATGGCTTGAGCTCTGCCTTGACGAACTTACCGATCATCACCTTAGCGCCAAATAGTCCGCCGGCTATGCCGGACATAGGAATGATACCACCCAGCAAATTAGAGACCCACGGTGTATGCTCGTTGACTGATAGTAGCGATGCCAACAAGATACCGCAGGCTGCTACCGCCGCCAGACCGGCAAAGACCAAGCAAAATGATTGCCCGGCCTGACTAATCAGATGGTAGCTCCGACTGTTGACCAGCATACCTGCATCCTTGGAGGCAACTATCTTACCAAGCGATAACTTAGCGACAACAGCCAGGAAAACCGACAGACACCCGCCCGTTACTATCGAAATAATACTCCCATTGCCAAAAATGCTTAGTAGGCTCGGTGCCGAGACGCCGGCATCAGCAAGTCTAGCAATGGCGCTGGTCAGAGTGAAAGCACCTAGACCCATCGATAGTATAGTCGCAATGACTGCTGTACCATATTGAATTATCAGTTCATTAGCTATGGATTTCTTATCCTCCATTATCCCCCTCGCTACGGATTACCCGTTAATTAGTTTATGGCTCTATTATACAGCTTGACCGACACAAGACCAAACCTTGATCAATTGCGTTCTTATGCTGCTACACATCCGGTATCAACCCAGCTCGCAGTAAGATAAACTCACGCTATTTCTTCTCTCGGTACGTCGCTATAGCCTGCTGGGCGGCAGCTTGCTGAGCTTGTTGTTTACTCGTACCGGTACCCCTGCCCATTTCCCGACCGGCTACATAAACCCCAACAACAAAGGTTTTGTCATGGTCCGGACCGGACTCTTCTAGCACCCGGTAACTCGGCGTCTCGTTGTCGATCCGTTGCGATATCTCTTGCAGGTATGACTTGGCGTCACGCCAACTGCCGTCTCTCAAGATCTCGTCAACATTAACTAAGATATGCTCCGAGATAAATTGGCTAGCCACCTGGTAGCCCTGGTCGAGATAGATCGCCCCGATTAGCGCCTCAAAGCAATTAGCCACTATATGCAGCTTGGCTTGCTCCGATCCATCTCGCTCACCTTTCGACATCCGTACCAGCGGCTCATAGCCAAGTTCATCGCCGGCGTCACGGATTGATTCTGTCCGGACTAGAGCAGAGCGCCATGAGGTCAGCACCCCCTCCGGCATGTCAAAGCTACGAAAGAGATAGTCAGTCGTAGCTAGCTCCAATACTGCATCGCCTAAGAACTCCAGCCGTTCATTATGGGCTTTCGCCACTCGCCGATGCTCATTAACATAGCTCCGATGAGTTAAAGCGGTGACTAGTAGAGACGGATTACTAAAGACAAAGCCTAGTTTAGCCTGCGCCCAAGCTTGGTAGGGAGCGAAATCAACCCCCTCCACGATCGGTACTACCGGCGCATCAGCTGCACGATGTGCAAACTCCGTTCTGACCGCCCTTTTCTGGCGGCGATTTCTAGTCCTGCTCATTCAGTTCTCCTCTCTGCACCAAGCGGCGTCGTCCCAGCCGAATTAGCTTAGCGATATCTCGATAAGCGATAGCATTGACCGCCTCGTCATAGCTAAACCATTTGATACCATTCATCCAATCTTCTTTTTTGATTTGGTCAGTGTCACCCAGCGCCTTGAATAGATATATTTGAGTACTCATGAGCACTAGGATATTCTCTCGTCGATAGCGAAAATGGATCTTACCCAGCCAGCAAATAGGGTCAAGCTGGTGGACGCCCGCCTCCTCACCAATCTCTCGAATTGCCGCCTCTTGAGCAGTCTCACCCTCCTCAATATGACCTTTAGGTATGGTCCAACGGTCAAAATGATCAGCGACCAGCAGAATCTCCAACTCACCAGCCTTGCTGAAACGATATATAACCCCGCCGGCAGTTGCCTCTCGAGATATCTCAGAGATAGCACTATGGCTACCATTCTTAGTAATTACCTTCTGCAAATTGCCCCGCACCAGTGGCTTGGAAGCTAAGCTGGTCTGACTCAGTGGGATATCCCGTCGAACCTTAGCGGCAGGCTTGGCTGACGCTTGCTTAGCAGTGGCTCGCTTCTTTAGCCACGCCGCCCGGCGACATCGATTGCGGGTCTGACCGGTACTGCGCCGACTAGACACCGGCTCGCTCGCTCTAGGTGGACTCTTACTCCGTCTCTTGCGAAGACGTTTGTTTTGATTGCTTGCTTTGCTCATCTCTCTCCTCGTTGATCTTGCGCCAAATGGTACCTAGTACGCCATTAACGAAACGAGAAGAGCTATCCGAACTAAAGGACTTAGCCAACTCAACTGCCTCGTTGATCGCCACCTTGGGTGGGATATCACCGGCAAACTGAGTTAGTTCAAATACCGCCATCCGCATGATATCTCGATCAATGATGGAGATCTGGCTAAGCGGCCAGTCCGGCGCTACCGGAGCAATCATAGCATCCAGCTGACGACCGGCCCGATTGACCCCGACCGTTAGCTTGCGGACAAAGTCCTTGTCGTCGATCTTTTTCTCGTAGCGTTCCAGATTGCGATTCAGAATGCTCTCCAGATCAATCGACTCGTCGCCCAGTCTATCTCGAAAGTCGTATTCATAAAGTGTCTGCAGTGCAATAATCCTACCTAAATGCCGATTACTAGCCATCTTGTTTTCTCCCGCCTCATCAAGTTATTTTGCTACTTTAGCGCAGCTTTGCCGGTGTCGTTCTTGGTCGTGACAGCTTTGATCGGCGACTTAGCGTTCACCCGGCGAGCTAGCTTAAGTAGCAGATGACTACGACGATTGCCAGTCCGGCGAGGACTGGTCTGCTTCTTTGGCTTACCCATTTACTTATCTCTCCTTCTTTACGGATAAATTACTTACATCTTATCAGCAGTTAGTCATTTTAGCAAGTTGCCAAATCGCCTTGTTGATGTTCTAGTAATTGATTGACGTCTAGCTGTATATATGTTATGGTGTAGATATTATGGAACGAAGACATCATCGAGGTAACTATTCGTTACCCCCGGAAGACACTATGGATTGGGATACTGACCGAGTAGCTGACTCCAATACACCCAGAACCGTACGACGTCGAGATTATGATCACACCAACAGTGATCCATATAGCGACGAAGAAATCAGTCTAATAAGGGAATGTCGTGAGCGAAATAGAGAACGAGAGTTACTAAGTCGACGAGAAGCAATCAGAAACGCTAAACGTATCGTAGTCGGAGGTGTCGCTGCGATTATTGCCGCCAAAGGTGCTTTTGAACTCATGAAATTTGCTGTAGATAAGGCAGATGAAGCGTATTGGGCGGAGAGACCCTTTCATGATAGTGGCGAGATAATGACCCTAGAGTGGGGTGAAACTTGGCTCAATAAGATGTACATACCGGTTGCCAATAAATATAAGAATATCTCTGTCGAAGATGTCGAGTACGCCTCCAAGCAGCTAAACAAAGATTACGAAAAAGGTATAGATGTTAACGGCAAGCCCTCTAAGGGCTCCGGCAATACCGATCTTGCCGGATCAAGTAAGCGTGTACCGGCCTTTGATGTCGAACTAGCGGACAATTCTGACAAGGGCAATTAGAGCCGGCGAGATACTCAACAATACCCTGGTATACCACCAGGGTATTTTATTTAGTTTAGCCTAGATTCTACTTGACCACTAAGTTCAAGATCTTACCCGGTACATAGATGCGCTTAATGATCTTCTTGTCTTTAGTGAAGCGCCGGACATTATCCAGCTGAAGCGCCATTTCTTCTACCTGCTCGGCGGCTATTTGCTTAGCTACTTCCAGCTCACCCCTCAGCTTACCATTGACCTGCACCGCCACCCTGACCGTATCAGTCACTAGATACTGCTCATCGTAGACCGGCCAGGCGACTTGCTCTAATCGACACTTCTCACCGTTAAGTTGGGAGTAGAGCTCACTGGCAACATGGGGTGCAAATGGCGCCAGCAGCTGACATAAGCTGCTCAGCACCGCCTGCCATAGCCGGTGGTCAAACCCGGCTGTCTTCAGCTTGGTCAGGTTATTGAGATGCTCCATCAAGGTGGAAACGGCAGTATTAAACTGCGCCCCGTAGATATCCTCGGTCACTTTCTTGATCGTGGCATGTTCGGTACGCAGCAACTCCAGCTGAGTCGTCTTATCAAGCTCGACCAGCTTGTCGGCAGATTTTGCCTCCAGATATTCCTGTACCAAACTCCAGCACCGATTAAGAAAACGATAAACTCCACCAATCCCGCCGGTATTCCAAATGGCATCCAGCTCGTATGGACCAATAAACATCTCATAGGTTCTCAGTGTATCCGCCCCGTAGCCGCTATCAATCACGTCAAGCGGGTCTATCACATTTCCTTTACTCTTACTCATCTTGAGCCCGTCCGGAGCATTGATGTAGCCATTGTATAAGAGCCTCTTGACCGGCTCGCTAAAGCCCAGGTAGCCATGGTCGGCAAAGAACTTCGTCCAGAATCGAAAGTACAGCAGATGCGCCACCGCATGATCACCCCCCACATAAAAATCAAGCGGACACCAATAGTCAGCCTTGTCTTTATCCCATGCCCGCTGATTATCCCCGGCACTGGTGTAGCGGAATAAATACCACGACGAACAGGCGTAGCTATCCATCGTGTCAGTCTCTCGCTTGGCCGGATGACCACACTTGGGGCAAGCTACATTAACCCATGACTTGACCTTGGCTAGAGGTGACTGACCGTCGCCCGACGGCTGATAGTCATCGATATCAGGCAATTTAACCGGCAGATCTTCCTCCGGCACCAGCACTTCACCGCAATGCGGACAGTGGATTATCGGTATTGGCGCTCCCCAATAGCGCTGGCGAGAGATTAGCCAGTCACGCATTTTGTACGTCACCTTGCTACGCCCGATACCCCGCTCCTCCAGCCAAGCGACAACTTGCTCCCTGGCATCACTAGTTGAAATACCATTGAAATCACCGCTATTAATCAAAGTACCTTCACCATCATAAAAGTCGATCAGGTCGTCATCGTCGATATCTTCAGTCGGATCAATCACCTTGACGACCGGCAGCTTGTACTTCCCGGCGAACTCATAATCTCGCTCATCATGAGCCGGCACAGCCATGACCGCCCCTTCGCCATAATTACCCAGCACATAGTCGGCGATCCAGATAGGCATCTTCGCTCCGGTAGCAGGGTTAATAGCATAGGCTCCCGTGAAGACACCTGTCTTCTCCTTATCACCCTGGCGCTCAATCTCAGATCGGCGCATTGCCTGCTCGCAATAAGCCGACACCGAGTCCTTTTGCTCGTCGGTCGTTATCTCCCTAACTAGCTTGTGTTCAGGTGCTAACACCAGGAAGGTAGCACCAAATAGCGTATCAGGACGGGTAGTGAAGACCTTAATCAAATGGTCAGACCCGTCAACCGCAAACTCCACCTCGGCGCCCTGGCTTCGTCCGATCCAATTGCGTTGCATCGTCTTGACTTTAGCCGGCCAGTCGATCCGGTCAAGCTCGTCCAGTAACTCATCAGCGTAATCAGTGATCTTAAAGAACCACTGCTTCATCTTCTTCTTTTCAACTTCACTGCCACAGCGCCAGCACTTGCCACCCTCAACCTGCTCGTTGGCTAGAACTGTCTTGTCAACCGGACACCACCACTGATAGCTCTCTTTGCGGTAAGCTAGTCCCTGCTTGTACAGTTGTTCGAAGCACCACTGTGTCCAACGATAATACTCCGGGGCAGATGTATTGATCTCTCTGCTCCAGTCTACCGCCATGCCTAGGCGCTGATATTGCTTCTTAAAGTTAGCGATATTTTGTGTCGTCGTCACCTTGGGCGAGGCGCCGGTCTTAATGGCATAATTTTCAGCAGGCAGCCCGAAGTTATCCCAGCCAATCGGTCGCAACACATTGTATCCCTGCTGGCGATAGAAACGAGCCAACACGTCAACGATCGTAAAGTTGCGGACATGCCCTACATGCAGACCAAGACCCGAAGGATAGGGGAACATCTCAGCCACATACATCTTTGGTCGGCTAGTATCTCCGTCGGTTGCTCGATAAGTCTGCTCCTCCCGCCAGATTCGCTGCCATTTCGCCTCGACTTTTATAGGATCATACCGCTTCATTCACTCCTCCTCCAGCTCTTCCTCATCATGTTTACCTAGCCCGGTAAACCAATCCTGTTTACGTTTCTGCCATTCTTCATCTTGGCGCACCAGCTTCGCCGCATCATCACTATCTCTCAGCAGCACCTTAGTCGCCTCCTCGGCATAAACCCGATCTTGTGAGCCTTTGATTAGCACCACCGCCCCTTCTTTCAATACCTGGCTAGCAAAAGTGCCGGCTGAAACCGGATCAGCGAAAGTCCGGGTCTGACAACCATTCTTCCTGGCCGCTAATGCTAACTGCTGGTTGGCCATATCGCCAATGGTAATAACCCAATCAAGCATCGCCGGATCACAAAACGAACCGACTTGCTGATGAGCTGATAAAGCGTAGTTGCCTAGCTCGTTCATCGTACCCAGAATAGCCACTCGCTGTGGCGCTTCTATCTGATAAAGAGTCTGCAAGGCTGCAATCGCCGCAATGGGTGACGAATTGTAGGTATCATCTATCAGAGTTGAATTACGTCGACCGGGCAGAGGATTCATCCGTCCCGGTACAGGACGAAACTTCTCTATATTAGCCACCAGCTCACTCACCGGTACACCCATCCGTAAGCCAACTGTCACGGCAGCGCAAGCCGACTTAAGCATATGATTACCCACCACATGCAAAACAGCTCTGATCGGCTGGCTTAGCTCAGGCGCGGTGAAGACAACCTTATAGCCGGCCAGCGGCGACCCGCCGATCACATCTACCTGATACTGCCCGCCATCTATACCATAGCTGGTCAGATTACCGGTATTAGCATAATTAACAAATTGACTATCTACGTCATCATTACCAACGATTACCAGCCCCGAGCAGCCCGACAAAGTGAACTCTTCTCGTGCTACTTGGTCGAGCCCACCCGGAAAGCTCTCCATGTGCTCCGGTGATACCGCCGTCAGCACCATAATATCGGGACTAAGGTAATTAGCATAAGTGGCCAGGTCGCCCGGATGGTCAGTGCCGAGCTCTTGGATGATCACATCAACACCCTGAGGCGCTTTAACCCTTTGGCGCATCGCTCGGAAGACTTGCCGCCAGGTACTTCTCCGGTGTATTAGCTCCGCCGGAGGATACTTCACTCCCATCAGTGCCAGCGGTACACTCAGGGGAGTATTGAGATTGCCCGCTTCTAGCTGAGTACGATATCTCCCCGCCAGGGCGGTGGCGATAGCTGTCTTGGTCGTAGTCTTGCCCACTGATCCCACTACCACGATTAGAGTTGGGTGATGTTTCTTAAAATACTTCTTAATATACCTTTCCAGGCGCCACTGCACATATTGCTTAAACATAGTTTCATTATATATCAGGATGACTGATATAGCTAAGACCCGGCTCGCCTAGGTCTCCGCTGAATCAGCAACTGAACCAAGGCGATCAAGCCTATAGCTATCGCCGCCCATAGCAACACGATTAGTAAAGTCGTCGGATCTAGCCTGAGACTAAAGATTTGTGCCACTCTAGGCAACAAGAGATGTAGAGCAAAGACGCCGCCACATAGACCAATCAGCCCGATCTTCCACCCCCTGATGGGTCGAGCCAACCAAGCCAGAACAGCTAATCCTATAGTCATTGCCGCTATTGACACACTGGTACCCGCCACTATCGTAGGCACACCCGCTCGACTAAGCTGGCTATAGCTCCCCAGCATAGCCAGAGCGGTAATTGCGCCGGTGGGAATAGCGAAACTCAACACTCGACGCAAGAAGCCCGGGCGATATAGCTGATTATTCGGTGCTAACGCCAAGAAGAAAGCCGGCACGCCAATACTAAGGGTACTGATCACCGTCATTTGAGCCGGTAGGAAGGGGTAGGCTAGCCCCAACGCCGTCACTGCCAGTGCCAACACTGCGCTATAGACGTTTTTAATGATAAACAAGCCGGATGCCCGTTCAATATTTGCCACTACTCGCCGCCCCTCCGCTAAAACACTAGGCAGATGACTGAACTTGTTATCCATTAGCACCACCTCAGCCACCGCCCGAGTAGCCGGTGAACCGCTATTCATGGCGATACCTAAATCAGCCTTTTTCAGGGCCAAGGCATCGTTAACACCATCGCCGGTCATCGCTACTACCCTACCCGCTTGTTGCAAAGCCGCAACGATCCGGCGCTTTTGCTGAGGCTGAACCCGACCAAAGATATTATGCTTTCTAACAGTCTCGAGAAACTTAGTCGGGGTCTCGTCGTAGTCAGGTAGATCACGGGCATCATAAGACCGAGGGGATAAGCCAACCCGTCGAGCAATCGTCGCCACTGTCTGAGCTGAGTCGCCCGAAATGATCTTGATCTCTACCCCTTGCTTCTTGAAGTAACTAAGCGTCGATGCGGCATCAGGGCGAATACCTTCCGCTAGCGAGATGAGTCCTAGTGGCTTTACTTCACCAAGCTCATCACCGGTCGGCAATTGACTCAGCGCCACTATAGCTACCACTCGGAAGCCCTGCTTAGCTAGATCGTCAGCCCGCCTAACTGCTTTTTGACATAGCTCACCATCGCCTGCTAAGACAATCTCCGGTGCTCCCATGGCGTAACTCTCTGCATTCGCCAGCCTGACAGCACTCCATTTGCGCTGACTATTAAAGGCAATGTGCTGAACAACGTCTAGTGTCGATTCGTCGGCCAGGTAGGTCGCTACAGCATCACCGGTCGGTGATTCGCCGGACCTAACCAAGCTAGCGATCAATTGTCGCAATCGGAGCTTTCCCTTGGCCAGCTCGACTATCTCAACAACCGCCATATTACCATCGGTAATAGTGCCGGTCTTGTCTAAGAGCAATGTATCTACCCTGGCTAAAGTCTCGACCGCCGGCAGTTGCTGCACCAAGACCTGCCGCTTAGCCAGTCTGACCACAGCCAGCAAGAACGCCATGCTCGTCAGCAGCACTAGCCCCTCAGGAATCATGCCGACGATAGCCGCCACGGTATGCACCACCACCTCCGACCAATTGCCCTGCCCAATTCTGAGCTGGCCAATGATTAGGATCGGCGCTACCAAGAGCATCAGCCAGGCTATCCACTTCATGATCCGATTCGTTGCTTCGACCAGCTCAGACGAAGCCCGGTGAAACTGCTTCGCCTCCTTAGATAACTTGGCAGCATATGAATCACGACCCACTTTAGTCGCCCGCATCAGACCATCGCCGGCCACCACCAGCGAACCTGATAGTACCTGGCTACCAGCCGGCTTAGCGATCGAGTCAGCCTCACCAGTTAGCAGGCTTTCATCAACTTCTAATCCAGCTGATTGGATTACTTCTCCGTCGACCACTACCTGATCGCCTCGTTTGACCATAATCAGGTCGTCTTGAACGATCTCGCCGGCATCGAGCTCCTTTGTCTGACCGTCTCGCACTACTTTCACCCTAGGCTTGGTGACGATCACCAGCTTGTCTAATACCGCCTTCGCTTTTAGCTCCTGGATGATACCGATGACAGCATTAAGCAGCATAGCGATGAAGAAAAGCGAATTAATCGGATTCCTATTCACCACCAGCACCACTACTGCCAGCGCAGTAATAAGGGCGTTAAACGGAGTCAGGATATTTCCCCTTAGAATATCGGCCAGGCTGCGGGAAGCATCGGAGTCGACTCGGTTGACCAGACCGGCTTGCTGACGAGACGCCACCTCGCCGGCTGTGAGCCCGGCATATTGCTTACGATGCATTGAAAGTCTTGTTAAAGAGCGTTTGACCGTTCTCGTCGTCGATATTGATGGTCAATTTATTGATCGTCGTAAAATTAGTCGCCGTCAGAGTGTACTTCGTCTTGTTGCTATTGATGGTGAAATTAAATCGACTTATTTCTGTACGATTAACGCCCTTAGGGTCGTTAACATCGTCCTTGATGCTATTTAGGTCAAGTGACACCCTGTCCAATCTAATATTAAGCTTCATTGCCATCGCTTGAATTGCTGGTTTAATGTAATTGAGGCTATACCTACCGTGTTCCCGACCATACGTCTCAAAGCCATACCACAGCACATCATCCTTAAAGATGTATCTGACTATCTTATCCGGCACGCCCGCCTTGTAGAAGTCATCTAACGGCACATCGGTGCCGGGACCGATCGCCATCCGGTCGCCCTTCATCACCGCCGGCGCTGATTCGCACGCCCCCTTAGTAACTGGATCAATCCAATAGAGTTTCCACTCACCATCGGTCACCAAGGGCTTTGACACAGTAAAGTCCTCAGTACTGCTGACAGCCGCTACAGCTTTTCGCACCGCCGGATCGCCGCTACGCCACGGCTTAGCGATATTAACGATAGCCACTATCATAACGATCACTACGAAGCCCACTCCGACCCCTAGTGCGATCAAACGGCGTTTTCTCGAATCATCAAACATTTCTCTACGTTGCTCCCGTTCCTACATACCTGAAGAACCCGGGCTTCACTCCATGCCGATCTTTCCGGTCGACGATTGATGGGCCGTGATTCTTGCCACAGCCGGAATTACGAGACCCAGCTAGGTGATAGGAGCCATCACTATTAGTACCCAGATAGACCTCGACATGCCCATCCCACCAGGCAATATCACCCGGTTGTGGATCGGTCACTCTCTGATAAGCTTTCATATTAGGCATATTTTGTGTTATAAACAGTTCGTAATAACCAGTTGCCTTATATACTACAGCCGCCACAAAACCGGAGCAGTCAATGCTATTCTCCATACCACGAAAATGTGCATTTATTCGTTTCTCTGTGTCTTCCTTACTTGTATGACCACCGCCCATGGAATAACAAGTACCGCCGGGTTCATTCTCCCAAGCCGCCATCGCTTTAGCTACGTCGGCGATAGATCCATTTAAGCCGGATGACGCCTCGCCACACTCATCTTTATTCCTGTCCGGGTCGCCATCTCGGATGAACTCATATATTTTCTTATTCAGCTCGCTCTTATAGTTGATCCCGTCATCCTCAAAGTCGGTCTCTTTGATATCTTTCTTAAACTTAGTATAGACATCAATATACTCCAGCTTCTTGCTGCCGGACAGACCACTCTTCAGCTCGTTATTAAACTTCTCGATATCGGCGTTCTTGATCTGCGTCTTACTCTCTAGCACCGGGTTGACTGAGACGACGAGGACTTTTCTGGCTTTCGCCCAGGCACCATTATCTGCTACCAGCTCCTTTAGCTTATCAGTGTAACGTTTAGCGCCACTGGCCATATCATTGACGCCGAGAGCAAAGACTATCGTGTCGCCCTTTTTGTCCTTGTCCTTGTCCTTACCTTTATCTTTATCTTTCTTGTCTTTATTCTGGTCTTGACTATTCTGAGCTTGACCTTCGCTCTCCTTTAGCTGACCACCCACTTGATTAATGGCAGCATTAACGAACCAGTCATAGCCGTCATTCTCGTCAGTCACCCAGATGTCTTTATCATTCTTACCACCGGCATTTTGCAGACCAATCGCTCGCTTGTCGCCGACCCAGAAAGCTCGTTCCTCAATCCTCTTCTCAATACTGGCGCCGCCGCCACTAGATGAACCGCCCCCACCGCCTGAGCCACCTAGTCCAGCATAAACTACATAGGCGCCATAATCTTGGTTAGCGGGACACTTGACACTATTCTTTCCCATAGACTGACACCAATTTGAGTTTTTGTTCGGGTCACGCTTCTCATCTGCTTTGTTCATCACATACGGCGAGCCTTCGGCTCCCTTGTCTCCGAAGCCCAGATCTTTCGCCTGACGATAATATAAGCCAGCCAACCCGTTATAGCCGAAAAGAGCTCTTTTAACGACATCATCATCGCTCCAATTACCTCCACCGGTATTTTGACGCTTAGTGTCTAGCTCTTGCATCGCCACCTCTGTAGCCTCTTCAAACTTAGCGTCACTGAGCACTTTATCGCAGAAGTCAGGTCTACCATGACCTTTACCGTCAGGATCATAGCCATATGGACCCTCGCACTGGTGGGAACTACCCTGGGCTATGCTACTTTCACGATAATGAATAGCTGCCAGCACCTGCCAGGCGGCGCCATACTTCGAGGCAACCTTCTGGTAGATCGGCTGATAATGCTTGACTCTCTCCAATTCATCATCTTTCAATATCTGATTACCTTCGTAATCTTTATTGTCACCAATCGCACCACCACCAGATACACATGGCTCAATATTGTGGTACGGCACACCCCAGTCGAAGATCTTGCGCTGATCCTTGCCCACTGCATAGGCACTCAGTGCCACTAAAATAGCTACCGCTACTGCACCGAGCGTACAGCCGGTAAATCGAGCAACATATCTGGAGATAATTCGCCGACCCATCATAACCATTAGCTATATTCTACCATAACCATCATTAAATATTCCTCTATATGGTGGAGTAGATCGGACTCGAACCGACCACCTCAGCAATGCGAATGCTGCGCTCTACCGGATGAGCTACTACCCCAAGCCTCCGCTATCATTATACTACAAAACAAAACCTCGCCGGAGAAGTCCACGAGGCCTTGCTGCTTTTACCTGGCTGTTGTGCGCCCACCCGGGGGCGTTACGCTTTTTGTTTTCTTGGTTCCAGACGGGTTAGCCCCGCCTGCACACCAGCCATTTTTATAATACCACAAGCATAATCAAGCACAAGCCCTCAGCCCAGTATCTCCATTAGCTGAGCCTCGCTAATCACCTTGACGCCCAGCCGCTTGGCTTTCGCCAGTTTGCTAGACCCTACCCGCTGTCCGGCTACCAGATAATCAGTTGATTTGCCTACGCCGGTCTGAAAATTACCGCCTCGGAGGCGGATCTGATTCGCCAGCTCGTCTCGAGATACACTTAGCGCCCCTGTGATAACGAAAGATATTCCCGCCAGGCTACCGCCGGCCTGAACCGGCACCGGATGTACGCCCAACTGAGCAAACTTATCTAGCAATCTAATATTACTCTCATCACTAAGCCAGCCCTGGATTGACTCAGCCACTATTTGACCTATACCGGGGATCGCCTCCAGCTGACCGATAGTTGAATCGGAAAAGTCCTCCAAGCCGGTAAAATGCTTGGCGATGTCATTAGCTGTCTTAGCCCCCACATGGCGAATCCCTAGCCCATAGATGAAACGGTCTAGTGGCGGCGCCTTCTTCCTTTGAATCTCACCCACCAGCTTAGTGGCCGATAGCTCAGCAAAGCGGTCAAGCTTTGACACGGCCTCAACGGTCAGAGAATAAATATCTGCCACATCGCTAACCAGACCCGCACTAACCAGTAGCTCAGCATTACGTTCGCCTAGCCCCTCTATATCTAGCGCCTGACGACCGGCAAAGTGCTTGATCGCCTGAACGGCAATGGTGATCGCATCACCCGGATTCTTGACCCGCCAGACCGCTTCTCCTTCCGGACGCTCAAACTCCAGCTCAGGGTACTGTCGATGCATCGCCCGAACGAAGTCATACGGCCTGGAGTCGGCCGGCCTTAAGCCTGTAATCACGCTCTGCACCTGGGGTATGATCTCACCCGCCTTGTATATCACCACGGTATCGCCGATCCGCACGTCCAGCCTGGCGATCTCATCAGCATTATGAAGTGTGGCATGCCGCACGGTTGTACCCGCCAGCTGTACCGGCTCAAATACCGCCACCGGAGTTACGGCGCCGGTCCTTCCCAGGCTTAGCACGATATCCCTTACTTTAGTAGTAGCAGTTTCGGCAGGATACTTATATGCTACTGCGCCCCGAGGATATTTACCGACGATACCTAGCCTATCGTATAGCTTGCGATCATTGATCTTGATCACCAGCCCGTCGGTATTAAAGGGTAAGTTAGGTTGCACTTCGATGCGGAAGCGATGGGCATAGCTGATCGCATCGGCAAAGCTGAACTCCAGATGAGCTTCAGGGTTAACCTTAAAACCGAGCTGAGTCAATTTCTCATAGACCGCTTGGTTAGTCATCGCATCGTCTACACCGTCACGCAATAGATCGTAAGCATGAAACTCTAACGGTCGAGAGGCGACGACTTGAGGGTCAAGCTGGCGAATGGTGCCAGCTGCCAGATTGCGGGGGTTGGCAAAAGGCTTATCACCCCGCTCAATAAGCTGCCGATTGATCTGATCAAAATCAGCTCGCAGCATGATCAGCTCACCCCGTACCTCAGTCTCACCCTCGGTAAATACCGGGTCATCGTGCAGGCGTAGCGGGACGGTCGGCACGACTCGCACGTTATCCGTAACCACCTCGCCGACCATTCCATCGCCCCTAGTCACCGCCCGTATTAGGAGGCCGTCCTGATAATGTAGCGAGCAAGCCAGACCATCCATCTTAGCATCCAGCCAATAGTTGACTTCGTCTAGCTCTGTCAAGGTGGCAATGGATAAGTTCTTTTCGGCATAGCGTCGCACCTTACTAACCCAATCATATGCTTCCTGATCAGAGAAGGTATCCATGATCGAAATCATTCGACGCTTATGATGGTATTTCTGAAACTTCGTCGCCGAACTGGCTACGATCCGCTGGGTAGGCGAATCCGGTGTTATCAGCTCGGGATACTTCGTCTCCAGTTGCTTTAACTCACCGTAGAGCGAATCATAGATAGCATCTGAAACGCTAGGAGAGTCTAGTGCGTAATATTCATAGGCGTATTGATTAAGCTGACGACGCAGCTCCTCAATCCGTCGGCTATCCTCACGTTTAGTCACACACTACCTCTTAGTGGCTGATTGCTTATCCGACTTGTCAGCACCCGAGGCTAACTTGCCGACCTTAGCGGCTCTCTGCTTCTTACCGCTATCCTTATTAGCTTTGGCTCGGTCCGGCTTAACCAGCTTGCGCCTCTGCCAAGGCCAGACTACTCGACCGATCGTGCCCACAGGTTGCTCCGGGCTATCTAGGATTCGTCGGTACAGCACGTACATATACGCCGAGACCCAAGTACAAGAAATAGCTGCCAGCAGGCTAACCACCAGCTGAACTACCGGGAATGTCTTGGGCTTCAGGATGGAATCAAGCAGTACTGTCGGAATCAAAACTAGCGCCCATAGAGCAAGCAGCGGCAAGAACATCATTAAGATTCTAAACAAGATCTTGACCCGTCGCCCCGCCACCTGAATGCTAGTCTCGTAATAAGCCCGCATGGGGTAGAGCCCGGGGATGGTGACTGAAACCAGCGTTAGCAAGCTGGTGACCATCCAGTAAATAGTTAGCACTAATACCGCCAAGATCACACACCACGCCGCCATATTCTCAATGGCGACGCCTTGGTTGATGTAGCCCGCTCCCGTGATGGCAGAATACGAGATAAGGACCAGTGCCAACGGCAACAGCTGAACTAGCACTGCCACCAGCAGCACCATCATAGGTACCAGCGGCGTACCGGCACTATAAATGGCATCTCGCAAACGAAGCTGATTGCCATTATAGACTCGCCGAGCAATAAAGATAAGACTGAGCCAAGCTACCGCCACTATGATAAATGTAGCCGCCTGACGATTGGCGTCCGTCACTGTCAGACTGGTGATGATCGCTTGGGTAACCAGCCCGGCCTGCTTTAGAAGAGGGTGTAGATCAACCTTCTCCATCGCTTCTCTAGTATCGACATAATTGCTGTGGGCATTACTCACCCCAACCACCGCTATGATCGCTAGCGCCATCAGTAGAGTGATCTTGAGATAGATCAGCCAGTTGTCCCGCACCATCCGCCAAACCTCAGTCACGAAGCGACCATAACCAGAGATGTTGATCTGACGAACCGCCTGAGCGTGAGTTGTCAAGTAAAAGCTACGGTGAGGTGAAACATGGCGATGATGCTCGGTCTTCCGGCAAGCCCACCGATAAACCGACCGAAAGAAGCGACCCACAGCAAAGACTGGACACAATAAGTAATACAGGGGGCGCACTCGGTGATATAGCCGAGACTTATCTCGTCGATCAAGCTTAGCCTCCTGACGAGAGCGTGCTCGGTTGATTTTGGCCGCCAGTTTGCGACGACGAGCCTCGCCCTTTTGACGCAAACGAGTCTCAGCCCGCACCAAGTCTTCGTCAACTGTCAGCAGACGCTCTCTTAACAGCTGCTCCCGATGGCTAATCTGATAGCCTCTATCTTCTCCGTCCGATTTACGTCCCGCCATACTACATCTGCCCCCCTATCTTTTTCAGGCGGGCAATGCGATCATTGATTGACGGGTGTGTGCTGAATAGTCTGTTTAAGAGGCCCTTTTTTAATGGGTTGACGATATACATATGTGCAGTGGCGGTATTTTGACGCTGCAACGGCCTGGCAGATCGATCCAGCTTCTGCAGCGCCATGATCAACCCCTCGGGGTCTCTAGTCAGCAAAGCTGCCGAGGAGTCAGCCAGATATTCTCGCTGTCTCGATACAGCCAGTTGGATCATAGCCGCAATTATCGGCGACAAGATCGCCACTATGATCATCACGATGTAAATATATGGACTACCGGAGTCGTCATCATCACTGCGACCGGCCCCAAAGGCAGTCCTAAGTAAAATATCTGAGATCAGTCCAATCGCACTAACTAGACCGAAGACAATCATGCTGACTCTAATATCATAATTAGCGATATGCGACATCTCATGAGCAATCACACCGGTCAGTTCTCTCTTGTCTAATTCCTTCAGCAAGCCGGATGTCACTACGACATAAGAATGCTCCGGCGTTCGCCCGGTCGCAAAGGCGTTAGGCGAGGCATCTTGGATGACAAACACCCTAGGCATCGGCTGTCCGGAAGCAATCGCCAGATTCTCTACGACGTTCCAGAGATCGGGGTTGTCAGACTTCTTGATCTCTTTAGCACCACTGGCTGCTACAGCCAAGCGACTCGCCACAAAATACTCGATTACGGCATACACCAGAGCGATACCGATAATCCAGAAGGCAATGTTTTGATCCTTTCCCAGATAGCCAACCAGCGCTCCGATGCCACCAATGAGCAAGAGAAACACCGCCATGATAATGACAGTGTTTCTCTTGTTGGCCCGAATAGCACTATACATCTATACCGGCTAACCCTTAGACTAAAGCTTAACCTCCGGGGCTTTTTCAATCGCAGCTCGGTCTTCTACCTCGAAAAACTCTCGAGTATGAAAGCCGAAAATACCGGCAAAGATGTTGTCCGGGAAGGTCTTGACCTTGATATTCAGCTCACGCACTCCGCCATTGTAGAAGCGACGGGCCGACTGAATCTTGTCCTCAGTATCGACTAGCTCTCCCTGTAGATCACGGAAGTTGTCAGAAGCCTGTAGCTGCGGGTAGGCCTCGGCTACAGCAAAGAGCGACTTCAGTGTATGCTCCAGCTCGCCCTCCGCCTTAGCAGCGGCAGCCGGCCCTTGCTTAGCCGCCGACATCACTGATGCCCTAGCCTGCGACACCGCCTCGAAGACGCCCGACTCATGCTTGGCATAGCCCTTGACCACCTCAACTAGATTCGGGATCAGGTCTGAGCGTCGCTTCAGCTGGACGGTAATGTCGCTCCATGCCTCATCAACTCTGGTACTTAGCTTGACTAGTCCATTATAAATTGCCACAGCAACTAGAATGAGCAGTACAACGATACCGATGATCACCCAAACGAACGTTGGCATAATTCTTTATCCTCCTATGTTAGTAACACTTATAGTGTACTTGGTAGTGGCTATATTTTCAATAGCCACCGAGGTTGGACTGCCGTCTGCGACTAGTGTAAGCTAGGTCGTATGACGACAATCTACACCACCGGTTATGATTCGTCGCTAGGGCTCATTCATCTAGCCGGCGACGAGCAAGGACTGATAGGACTATGGTTTAAGGGTCAGAAGTACGATCAGGACTTACCACCCGGTTTCGTCCTGACGGCAAACGACCGACCGGAAGCATTTCGACAGGCCAATCGCTGGCTAGATATATATTTCAGTGGTCGTGAACCGGGCTTCACACCGACACTGAGCATGATAGGTACAGATTTTCAGCTAGAGGTCTGGCGAGCATTGCTTGACATTCCCTACGGTCAACTCGTCAGCTACCGAGAGATAGCCTGCCAAGTCGGCAACCCCGGCGCTCTACGAGCCACCGCTCACGCCATTAGCCGTAACCGCATATCTATTATCATTCCCTGTCACCGGGTCATCAGCAGTAACCACAAGCTAACCGGCTACGCCGGCGGCATAGAGAGAAAAAGAGCGCTCCTACGGCTAGAACGCTCGTTAGATCTTATTGACGATTGATTGGTGGGCGAGGAGGGACTTGAACCCTCACGAGCTAAAGCTCACCAGATTTTGAGTCTAGCGCGTCTACCAATTCCGCCACTCGCCCAAACTTGGAGGCACCTGTGGGAGTTGCACCCACCTACACGGTTTTGCAGACCGTTGCGTAACTGCTCCGCCAAGGCGCCATGCCGTGAAGCAATTATACCACAAGTGTTGCATGCTGGAGACTCCTCCTATATAATCTGAATAGATGTTGTGGCTCTTTAGCTCAGTTGGTAGAGCAGAGGCCTGAAGAGCCTTGTGTCCCCA
>ERZ773009.115-NODE-115-length-55518-cov-13.891982_pt1 | contig 55518 bp, 42 predicted proteins | sample MGYA00580663_ERZ773009 | MGnify/ENA primary metagenome ERZ773009 (study PRJEB29015, sample SAMEA2737969) | human oral metagenome | biome: human oral; feature: human-associated habitat; material: dental | place: China | collected 2026 ... | reverse complement strand
CGTGCGTGCCATGGCTGAAGTTCATCCTAAAGGCGTTGCAGCCCGCCTTTACCATTGCGCTCATCATCTCTTCGCTGTCGCTTGCGGGTCCGATGGTCGCTAGGATTTTGGTTTTTTTAAGCATCTTTTCTCCTTTAAATTTAAAATTTTATCGCCGCATTGGGCGAAATTTTACGCAAAATTTTGAAATTTCTAAATTTTTAAAATTCGCTAGGCGAAGGAATTTTAAAATTTTATGGCGCGGGAGAATTTTAGAATTCTACGGCATGGTGAAATTTTAAAATTTCATAGCTTGCGGTGCAGGTTAAATTCTAAAAATTCGCGTTTGAATGGAATTTTTTAAAATCTCCTATATACGTAAAGCACGAGCAAAATTCTAAAATCCTCGCCGAAGTAAAATTTTAAAATTCTTGCCCGAGCGAAATCGAAAATTCCTCTTTATCGCATCATTTCCGCGTCAAATTTTGCATCATCAAAGCTCGCTCCTAAATATTCGCAAGCACTTTTTGCGTCGCGAAGTGCGTTGCCTAGGCAGCTCGTAGCACCTGGGCTTGGGGTCATATTAAAGATAATCCCTGGATTTTCGCCTATTCTAGCTTCGCCTAAAATCAGCTTTTTTTGCGAGTGTGAGATTACTTGTGGGCGCACGCCGCCAAAGCCCTTGGCGTAGTAAATATCCTCCTCGCGGATGCTAGGTATGATCTTGCGCGCATTTTTGACGAAAAGCTTTTTGCCTAAAATCGGTATCTCAAAGCCTATATTGCGGATTAAGAAATCCCTTACCTCGCTATCGCCAAAATTTTGCCAAATGACCTTGGCTACGTCCATGTCAAAATTTAATGATTGAAAAAATTCCGGCACCGAACGACAGCCCTTGTAGCGCTCGAGCTTTGGCATCGTAAGCGCGGTAGGGCCAAATCTCGTGCAGCCGCCTGCGAGCAAATCCGGATCGCCGTGAAGCGCGGCAAATGGAAGCTTTGGGTTTTGCATCATGTAAACCTTGCCATTTAGAAGCTTTTGCTTGGTTAGATAGAAGCTGCCCGCAATGCAGATTGTGCTAAGATCCTGCCCAAGCCCCATTTTGTGCGCGAGCCACAGCGAGTGAGCGCCCGCATCTACGACTACAAAATCAGCGCTTAGCGAGAGTCTATTTGCGGTGCGGATATAAAACTTATCGCCTACTTTAGTGATGTTTTGCACCTCGGTGTTGAGGTACAGATCGCAGGTTTTGCCATCCACGTTTTTAGCGTTTTGCACGAAGGAATTCGCCATCGCGCCATAATCGATCGTCGTGTAAACTCCCGATTGTACGCCCATCGCGATGATATCCTCCGCTCGCTCCTCGCCGCGTCCGTCAAAAACTAGCTTGGGCTCGATTTTTTTGAGCTCTTCCTTGTCGAAAAGCTGCAAATACGGATAAAGCTCTTTAAATTTCTCAAAGCGGTCTTTAATTAGCTCTACCTCACTTTCGCCCACGCCAAGAGCCATTTTCTGCCCCTGAAATAAAAATTTATTCTCATATCCGTGCTTTTGGCAATACTTCACGATCATATCCGCCTTGCGCTTGACTTCGGTCGCTTTTTGCAGGTCGTAGTTGGTCTCGATGTCGCCGCAATGAATCGTCTGGGAATTTGCACTGGCTTTAGAATTTAGCGTCGCAAGCCCTTCGTATTTTTCAAGTAGAGCGATATTTTTGATTCCGCTAAATTCTGCCAGCACGTACGCTAGCGCGCTGCCCGTGATACCGCCGCCTATGATGATTACTTCGTAATGTTTTTCTTGCATGCCCTTTCCTTATCGAATTTGGCTACAATTGTGCGAAAATTTCGCTTAAAAGCTAGTTATAAAAGCGTGAATTTAGATGATTTTATATAAAATTCGCACCATTTCATTTTGGGAGTAGTATATGAAAAAATCGATTCTTGTCGGATTAAGTTTGATTATAGCCACGTCGCTGTGGGGCGCGGATAAGAAAGTTTATCGCCTTAAGCTAGCTCAGACTTACGAGCTTAGTATGCCTATCGTAGGCGATGTCGCCAAGCGTATGGCAGATCTTGCAGATAGTATGTCTGATGGCAGGCTGAAAATCAGCATCGACGCGCCTAGCAAACATAAAGCACCTTTTGCGATCTATGATATGGTCAAAAACGGACAATACGATTTAGGCTATACTGCGAGCTACTATTATAAAGGCAAAAATAGCGCGAATATGCTGTTTACGACCGTGCCTTTTGGTATGACGAAAGATGAGCAACACGCTTGGTATTACTTCGGTGGAGGCAAGGAGCTAGCGGATAAATTCTATGCTAAAAGCAATCTAAAGGTCTTTAATATCCTAAATAGCGGTATGCAGATGGGTGGTTGGTTTAAAAAAGAGATTAATACGCTAGACGATTTAAAAGGGCTTAAATTTAGAATTCCAAGCTTTGGCGGGGAGGTTATGAGCCGCCTTGGCGTCGCAGTCGCTACGATACCGGTAGGTGAGCTATATATGGCGCTAGAGATGGGCACCATCGATGCGGTAGAGTGGGCAAGTCCTAGCTTTGATATACCTCTAGGCTTTCACAAGGTCGCAAATTACTATTATACGGGATGGCAAGAACCCGCTAGCGAGCAGCAGATAGTGATAAATCTACAAACTTGGCAGAAGCTTCCTAAGGATTTACAAAATATCCTAGAGGCTTCGATCGCAAAGGCGCGCGAATACGCAGAAAACGAGACGTTTTATAAAAACGTAATAATTTGGGACGAGATCAAAAAGAAATATCCGAACGTTCAGATTCGCTCTTTTTCGCCTGAAATTATGCGTGCGCTTCGCAAGGCGACGGATGAAATTTTAGCCGAAGAAAGCGAGAAAAATCCCGATTTCAAAGAGATTTGGGAGAGCCAAAAGGCGTTTTTAGCTAAAGCTAGAACGTGGACGAAGATGGGCGATTTTACATATATCGAAAAAACGGGCGACGTTGAAGCCGAGCAGAATTTTACCGCTTCGGTGAAAAAAATCTCTGTTCCTGAGCCCGTAAATAGCGCAGCCAGCGAGATAAATGCAAGCACTGCCGCACCAAAAAAAGAGGATAATCAGACGAAATAGTGCTTCATTTTTTAGCTGTATTTTTATGCCGCGCTAAACTAAGCGCCAGATAAAGGTGTATGCGGCTTAAATTTGATCGGCAATTTAGACAATTTAGGCGAGGCGCGGGTGATTAAAATGAGGCGATTTACTTATTTGCAGCTGCATAGTTTGGCAGTATCTTTAAAATTTTAATTTATGAAAGCGGTGATGAAATTTTATCGCCGCTTTAGCATTTAAGTTAAGGTGCGCAATTCGCATCACTGCGTTTAAGCCCAATTTAAAAGCCGCTCGGTCGCCGCCGCACAAAGCTAGAATTTTATCAAGCTCCAAGCCTCTTCTATTTTTGCTTTATTCTTTTATCTTTTGCGTTATTTAAGCTTGATATTTTGCCGTGCTCGCTTGCGGGCGACATCGCGCGGGGGAGAATTTAATCTTACTTTTTCATTTCGCGTAGTTAGCGGAGGAGCTTTGGCGAAGCGTGCCAATCTGAGATTTTAAATTAGTAGCGTTCATAAATTCCACATTTTAAAATTTTAATGTTTTTGTCTTGCCGATACCGCTTTTAAATGAAATTTGCTTCGGGTTTTCTTTCTATATAAAAGCGACAAACTTCAAATAAAATGCAAAATTTTAAAATTTATACGCTTAAACATCACAAGTGAGGAGAATTTAAAATTTTGTCTTTCGGAGATTAAGCACGAAGCATATTAGAAAAAATTTTGTAGGTCAAATTTCATTTTAAGCGATTGCAGATTTAAAGCTTGTATGCAAATACTTTTAAAGCCTGCTCTAGTTAGAATTTATCACTAAACTAGACAGGCTCAGCCTTGGAATTTCACCGCGCCAATTTTAAAATTTTGCGCGAGCTGGGCTTAAAATTTTAAAATTCGATTCTACCTGCGAAAACTCTTAAATTCCGCGGCTTAGAATTTTGATGGAGAATTTTGCTGCAACGCTACTTTTGGGCGCGCGATAAATTACACGGCTGCAAAGCCGCGTAGAATATTGAGCTAGGCTCGCTGCTGCAAGCCTAGCGAATGTCGTAAGCTAAAAAGGCGCTACTGCAAAGCGTAAAATTTTATTTCAAAGCCTTAAAAAGCTTGACGCTATCGAGCTGCTCCCACGGGTACTCGTCGTTTCCGACCTGTCCGCGTGCGGCGACGTCGGCGTAGAGAAAGCTTCCTTTGCCCGGGCGATCAAGGCCGAATTTATCGATGATCCAGCGCGGCGTGAGCGGAAATTTTTCAAGCACGAAAGCGGACAACTCATCGTCGCTTGCCGCGCCCAAATTCGTCCCCATGCAATCGACGCTGACGCTTACCGGTTTAGCTACGCCGATTGCGTAGCTGAGCTGGACGATGCATTTTTTCGCAAGCCCCGCCGCGACGATATTTTTGGCGATATAGCGCGCCGCATAAAGCCCGCTGCGATCGACCTTGGTGTAGTCCTTGCTGCTTTGAGCGCCACCGCCTATAGGGCTGTAGCCGCCGAAGCTATCGACGATTAGTTTGCGCCCCGTTAGGCCGCTGTCGTGAAGCGAGCTGTGATTTACGTAGCGGCCGGTCGGGTTGATGTAGATGATCGTTTTGCTTTTGTCGTAAAGCTCCTTCGGAAGCCCCGCCGAATCGATTAAATTTCCGATCAGATCTCGGACGCGCTCGATACTCATGCTCTCGACGCATGGCGCTGAAACCACGATCGTATGGATGCTTTGCGGCTTGCACTCCTCAAAATTGCTCTTCGTGCCGTAATCGACGGTAACCTGCGTTTTAATATCGACGCCAAGCTCGTTAGGATGGGATTTTGCGTAGGCATAGACGTGATCGCAAAGAAGCCTCGCGTAGGTAATCGCCGCCGGCATAAAATTTTTCGTTTCGCAGCTTGCGAAGCCGAACATTATGCCCTGGTCTCCCGCTCCGATCTCGCCGCCCTCTTGATCGACGCCTTGGTTGATGTCGGGGCTTTGCTGGTTTAAAAATACGTCTACTTGCAGATCCTGCGGATGCAGGCACTGTGCGCGCGTGAAATGAGGGTTGTCGTTGTAACCGATCTCGCTAAGCGCGCCCTTCACGATATGGCGGTAATCGTCGTGGGTAAAGTCGATCTTGGCATTTACTTCGCCGCCGATTACTACGTGTTTGCCCGCGATGAAAACCTCCGCCGCGACGCGTCCGTTTAGATCTTGTTTTAAAATTTCATCCACGATGCTGTCTGCGATGATATCGGCGCATTTATCGGGATGTCCGGGGCTTACGACCTCGCTGGTAAATAGATACATATCTGCTCCTAATTAAAATTTCGGGGCATTTTATCTAACGAGGTTTTAAGATTGACTAAAAATTACGAAATTTCGCCCAAATTTAAATGCGCTTAAATAAAATTTCGATATATTTCAAACGACGTTTTGATTGAAAGGTAAAAAATGAGTTCAATTCAAAAATTAGTAGCTAGCTACAAAGATAAAAATCTAGTTCTGCGCATAGTTACAGGCTTGATAATAGGCGCCATTTTGGGCTTTGCCGCACGTTCAGCGGCAGGCGATATTGCGGCAGAGCACACTTCGTTTTTAATAAACGTAGTAGCTTTTGCGGAAATTTTAGGAAATTTATTCGTAGGCGCCCTTAAAGCGGTAGCTCCGATTTTAGTTTTTATCTTGATTTTAAGCTCGATCGTAAATAAACAATACGGCAGCGCAAGCGGCTTAAAACGAGTGGTTGTTCTATATATCGTAGGCACCTTTTTAGCCTCGTGCGTGGGGGTAGCAGCCAGCTTTTTATTCCCGACGGAGCTTGCTCTAAGCAATGTTGGCGCGGCGGAAAATACCGCTCCTGCGAGCGTTTGGATCGTGCTAAAAGATCTACTTTTTAAGGTCGTAGATAATCCGCTAAACGCTATCGCGCACGGAAACTACGTAGGAATTTTAACCTGGGCGATAGGTCTTGGCGTCGCGCTTAAATTTTGTACCAACGAAACGAAAAAAATTTTTACCGATCTGGGCGAAGCGGTAACCAAGATCGTGCAGTTCGTAATCCAGCTCGCGCCGTTTGGAATTTTCGGCCTAGTAGCCTCTACCGTGTATCAAACCGGCGTCGATGCGCTGCTGGGATATGCGCGAATCGTAGTCGTACTCGTAGGCGCGATGGCGTTCGTAGCCCTCGTGGTAAATCCGCTCATCGTCTTTGCGGTGATTAAGAAAAATCCATATCCGCTCGTATTTACCTGCCTGCGCGAAAGCGGCCTCACAGCGTTTTTCACCCGTAGCTCGGCGGCGAATATCCCGGTAAATTTAAACTTATGCAAAAAGCTCGGCATCAGCGACGAGCTAAGCTCGATCTCGATCCCTTTGGGAGCTACGATAAATATGGCGGGCGCTGCGGTGGTAATCGCGATCTTAGCGCTTGCCGCAGCTCATACGCTCGGTGTGCGTCCCGATTTTTGGACGGCGCTACTGCTTTGCGTGGTCTCGGCGGTCGGTGCGTGCGGCGCTAGCGGCGTGCCTGGCGGCTCATTGATGCTGATACCGCTTGCGTGCTCGCTCTTTAATATCTCAAACGACATCGCGATGCAGGTCGTAGCGATTGGCTTTATCATCGGTGTGATCCAAGACTCGGTAGAAACCGCGATCAATAGCTCCACCGACGTGATTTTTACGGCGATCGCGTCGCAAAGTATGCAAAAATAACTCACCTTAAAATTTTACCGCGAATTCCGCTGAGACGGCGGATCTCGCGGTTTTAAAATTTTACTTATTCTTTTTTGATAAAATTATCCAAAAATTTTAAAAGGAAATCGATGAATTGGAATTTAGGCGAGCTGTTTGCAAACGAAGCGGAATTTAGCGCCGCGATAGATAGCGCGGCCGCGCAGGCTAGGGATTTTGAGCTTAAATTTAAAGATAAGTTGCGCGCTCTTAGCGCGGAGGAGTTTTTAGGCGCGCTTGAGCTTTATGAGGGCATCAGCGAGCAGATCGGCAAGATAATGAGCTTTGCGCATCTTAGCTTTGCGCGAGATACGAGTCTCGGGGCGCAGCAGGCTAAGACGGAGCAGGCTTGCAACGACATTTCGCAGAGCCTACTTTTTTTCGAGCTTGAGTTTAACGAGCTTGATGCCGCAAAACAGGACGAGTTTATCGCAGGAAGCGGGAGATTCGGATACTATTTGAGCCTACTTAAACGGCGCAAAGCCCACCAGCTAAGCCTGCCGCAAGAAAGCGTGCTTTTAAAAACTTCGCCTGTAAGCGGCGAGGCGTTTTCGCGACTTTTTGACGAGAGCATGGCGCGGATGAGCTTTGATTTTCGCGGGCAAAAGCTTGGCGAGGAGGAAATTTTAAGCCTGCTTCATAGCCCTGATCGCGAGGTGCGAAAGGACGCCGCAGCCTCGCTAAGTGCGGTGCTAGAGCAAAATTCCCACCTGCTTGGCTACATCTACAATATGATCAAAACCGATCTTAAAATCCGCTGCGAGCTGCGCGGCTACGATAAAGCCGAGGCGGTGATGCACGAGGAAAATCAGATAAACATCGCAAGCGTCGATGCGCTGATCGCAGAGACGGAGCGAAGCTTCGGTCTAGTCGGCAAATTTTACGCCAAAAAGCGCGAAATTTTAGGCTACGACGCGCTGTATGATTACGACAGATACGCGCCGCTCGGGGGCGATGAGAGCGAGTTTAGCTTCGAGCAGGCTAAGCAGATCGTGCTTGCGGCGTTTGAAAAATTTAGCCCGAAATTTAAGCAGATCGCGCTGATCGCGTTTGAGCAAAACTGGATCGACGCGATGCCCGCGCAAAATAAGCAAAGCGGCGCGTTTTCGCATTCCGGCTCGCGCGACACGCACCCCTTTGTGCTTTTAAATTTTACCCGCAAGCGCCGCGACGTATTTACCCTCGCGCACGAGCTGGGGCACGCGATACATCAGTATCTAAGCTACGGCGTGGGCTATTTTAACTCTTTTACGCCGCTAACGACGGCTGAGACTGCGTCAGTTTTCTGCGAGATGCTGGTGTTTGATTATATGCGCGAAAATTTTTCAAATTTAAACGGCTTGCTAAATTTTAAAAGCGCCGCCTCGGACGGTTCGCAAAATTTTAAACGCAGCGCTTCGCAAGAGGCCCAGGGCGGTGAAATTCCAAACGAGCGCGCCGTAAAAAACTCCGCTTCGCAAGACTCTGCGGGTTCGTGCGAGCTTGCCGCTCGCGATACGGGTATGCCCTCGCAGACTGCAAGCGATAAGACCGCGCTAAGAGCGATGCTCGCGGCAAAGATCGAGGATATCTTCGCGACGCTTTACCGCCAGATCGGATTTACGACCTTTGAGCGGCGCGTGCATGCGAGTGCGGATGAGCTAAGCGTTGAGCAGGTGGGTGAGCTTTGGATGGAGGAGTCGCGCAAGATGTTTGCGGGCGAGCTAATCTTACAGGATCATTACAAAAGCTGGTGGAGCTACATCCCGCACTTCATCCACTCGCCGTTTTACTGCTACTCCTACGCCTACGCACAGCTTTTGGTGCTCGCGCTTTACGGGCTGTATAAGAGTGGCAGGCTCGAAAATTTCGTTCAAATTTACACTGAGTTTTTAAGCTCGGGCGGCAGCGACGAGCCGCAAAAGCTGGTGGCGAAATTTGGGTTTGACATAAATAAAAGCGAGTTTTGGCGCATCGGCATAGAGCAGGTCGCGGCGCTTGTAGATGAGTTTGTAAGGGGTTAGGATGATAGATAAAATTTTAAAAGACGATAAATTTATCGCTGCGAGCAGCACACATATAGGCGCGGTTTTGGACTACGTTTTGGCTCTTGGATATGGATTTGGCATCGTTGCGAGGACGGATCAGATAAAATTTGACCCGCCGCTGCCGGAGGAAATTTTAAAAAGCTTCAAAATGCCCGCGATCTTTTTGCAGCTAGAGGAATACACGCTCTCTAGCGCGCATCTTAGCAAGGATGAGCTGGTTTTCGAGGCAGGATTTGGGCCGCAGGATTTTGCAAGCACGCTTAGCGTGCCGTTTTACGCGGTCTTGCAGATCGTCGTGGACGGCAAGCCCATCGCGGTAAATTTTTCCCAGCCCGAGTCCGAGTGGCTTAAGCGCGAAAAATCGCGTAAAATTTTTTCAAAATGAGCGATATTTTAGAAGGTCTTAATCCCGCTCAGCGCGAGGCTGCGAGCCACGTGGACGGAGCGATGCTAATCTTAGCGGGTGCTGGTAGCGGCAAAACCAAAACGATCACCGCACGCCTTGCCTACTTGCTCTCAAACGGCGTGCCTGCAGAAAATACTCTCACGCTTACGTTTACGAACAAAGCCGCCGCCGAGATGCGCTCGCGAGCGCTTAATCTGATAAGCGGGCTAAATTTAAGCAGCGTGCCGCTTTTGTGCACCTTTCATAAATTTGGACTTCTGTTTTTAAAAATTCATATTAGCGAGCTTGGACGCAGCGCAAACTTTCAAGTAATCGATACGGACGATAAGAAAAAGATCATCAAGGGCTTTGAGATAAATTTGCCCACGTCGCTATTAGCGGCCAAAATTTCAACCTACAAAAATTCCCTAATCGACCCTAAAGATATCAACGAGCTTCTAAAGGGCGAAGATGACGAGCTAAGCAGGATGTATAGCGGATTTTACGCGCATTGCGCTAGAGCATATAAGCGCTACGAAGTGTATTTGGCGGCGAATAATCTAGTAGATTTCGATGATCTGCTAATTTTGCCGTATAAAATTTTAAACGCCAATGAGCGGCTATGCGATGAAATTTCGCGCCGCTACGCCTATATCACGGTCGATGAGTATCAGGACACCAACGACATTCAATTCAAACTGCTGCAAAAGCTTTGTGCCGCGCACGAAAACCTCGCGGTAGTGGGCGATGACGATCAGAGTATCTACGGCTGGCGCGGTGCGCGGATAGAAAACATTTTAAATTTTAAAGATCAGTTCTCAAACGTAAAATTTATCAAACTCGAGCAAAATTACCGCTCCACGGATGAAATTTTAAATGCCGCCAACGAGCTTATCTCGCATAACAAAAACCGCCTCGGCAAGAGCCTTACTAGCATGAACGGCGGCGGCGAAAAGATCGGAATTTTGCGCTCGGACGAGGAGGGTATCGAGGCGGCAAAGATCGCAGAAGCTATCAAAAAGCTGCTTTCAAGCGGCGTAGCGCCCTCTGAAATCGCCGTGCTTTACCGCGTAAACGCTCTTTCGCGCGCACTGGAAGAGGGGCTAAATCGAGCCAAAATCCCGTACAAAATGGTAGGCGGCGTGAAATTTTACGAGCGAGCCGAGATCAAGGATACGATCGCCTATCTACGCTTGGTAAACGACGAGCACGACGATTTTTCGATGAGGCGGATCATAAACGTGCCCAAGCGCGGCATCGGCAAGGTCTCGCTGGCAAAGCTCGAGGAGCTTTCGCGCCTGCGGCTTATCAGCCTATTTGACGCCTTTAGCGAGCCGGATGCGGGGCTTAGCGCCAAGGCGGCGCAGGCTCTAGCGGAGCTTAAAAGCGGTATCGCTTCTATCTCCGCGCTAGCGGATACTATCAAAAAAATAGACGCGCTGGAGCCCGCTTTCGGGCTAAAGGCTTACTACGCCTCGCTTCCAGACGGCGCCGATCGGGTAGCGAACATCGACGAGTTTTTGGCTATGCTGAAGGACGAAGCGAGCAATAAGCCCGATTTTGATCTGGCGGAATTTTTAAACGAGCTAAGCCTTCTTAGCGATCAAGACGCCATCATGGGCGATGCGATAAACATAATGAGCGTGCACGCGAGCAAAGGGCTTGAGTTCGAGCATCTTTTCGTAATCGGGCTGGAGGAGGGCTTTTTCCCGCTTTTGGGTGACAGCAATGACATCGAGGAGGAGCGTAGGCTCGCATACGTAGCGATTACGCGCGCCAAACGCACTCTCACGCTTAGTTTTGCCGCTAGCCGCTTTTATCGCGGCAAGCGCGAGAGGCTCGATGCTAGCAGGTTTATAGCCGAGGCGGGTTTGGTAGCTAAAGAGCCGCCGCGCGAGCAAAGCAGTGGCTTTAGTAAGGGCGAGCTGATCAAACACAAACTATTTGGGATCGGACAGATCACGGCGGTAAACGGCGATCGGCTCACTATAAATTTCGGCGGAATTTCGCGCGTAATAATGTCAAATTTCGTAGAAAAGATCGGCACTTATGAATAGATTGTTTTTGGCGGACAAACCCGCGGGCATCGGCAGCAATAAATTTTTAAGCGCTCTTAAGCGCAAATACGGCGTGAAAAAGGCGGGCTTTAGCGGCACGCTCGATCCCTTCGCAACCGGCGCGCTGATCGTGGCATTTGGGCAATACGCGCGCTTTTTTAGGTTTTTGAAAAAGGAGCCAAAAGTTTATACCGCGACGCTGTGGCTGGGCGCGCAAAGCCCAAGCGGCGATAACGAAAATATAGGGCGCGTGGAGCAAATTCCGCCGCTTTCGCGCGAAATTTTAGACGCTGCGATGGCGCAAATGCGCGGCGAGATAAAATTTATCCCGCCCGCTTTCAGCGCCAAGAAAATTGACGGCGTGCGCGCATACAAGCTCGCTCGCGCGGGCGAAGAGGTGAGCTTGAAAGAGAGCTCGATGCGGGTTTTTGATGCTGAAATTTTAAGCTACGCTCACCCCTTCGTAAGCTTTCGCGTTGCGCTTAGCGAGGGCGGCTACGTGCGCTCTTTCGCGCAAATTTTAGCAGAAAAGCTAGGCGTTTGTGGCACGCTAAGCGCGCTTAGACGAGAAAGCGAGGGGGTTTTTGATTTGAAAGATCCGCGCTTTGCGGACGAGGCAGCGCTAAATCCGCTCGAGTTTTTGGACCTCGCGCCGAACTTTTACGACGGCGACGCGCGCGACGTGATCTTGGGTAAGAAGCTTGCCGCAAAGGATCTGGCGAGCCGCGCGGACGGCCGCTATCTGCTTATCTGCGGCGATTTTTACTCGATCATCGAGATAAGCTCGGGCGAGGTGCGCTATCTTTGGAACGACGTTCCGATCGCAGGCGGCGTGTTTTAATCAGTGGCTCTAGCCTGCGGCGGAATTTTGATCGGGCGGCCCTGGCTTGAAATTTGAGCGGTTATAAATACGGTGCGTTTTAAATTTGCTCGCATAGCGCGCTGCCCCGCGCGGTTAAATTTTATCGTGCGAAGCAGTGGGCGATCACGCTTTTTTTGTTGCGCACAGATAGCAAATCGGCCTCAGGCGGCGTAAATTTAAACGTGCGACTAGGCAGGCGACGCTCTCTCGAAAGGCATAAATCCGTGGGGGCTAAATTTAAACGCGGCGGATCCGGCGGAGCGGCGTTTCGATTTGCTTTTCGGTGCGCGATTACAACGCGCCGCGAGATTAAAATTTCGCGATTTACAAAGCGCGCAGGTCGGGGCTTATTGCGGCGCAGCAAGCGGCCTGTGTCGAATGAAATTCTAGCTCGCGACGGTGCGTAGTCTGCGCCGACGGGTTTGATTTTGCAGCGGGCGGCGTATCGCTAAACTAAATTTATGACCTAGTGCGGCGTGCAGCGGTGCGGCTAGAATTTTGCTGGCTCGGAATTTTAATCGCGCCGGATGAGCTTGCTGCGGGTTAAATTTAACGCAAGCACGCCAAAGCGCAGAAGGAGTAAAATTTTGAAAGCCTATGCAAAGATCAATGTTTTTTTAAAAGTCGTCGGCACGCGCGGCGGCTACCACGAGATCGCCTCGCGCTTCGTGCTGCGCAGGGAGCTGTTTGATGAGATAAGCTTCGAGCGCGCGAGCGGCTTTGCGCTTGAATGCGACGCCGCGCAGATCGCGGATAACATAATTTTAAAAGCCAAGGCGGCGCTTGAGCAGGCGGGCTTTGCGCGCGAGCTTGCGGAGTTTTTCAGCTCGCACAAGATCGTGCTTAAAAAACGTATTCCGATCGGTGCGGGTCTTGGGGGCGGCAGTAGCGATGCGGCGGCATTTTTGCGGCTTGCGAACGAGGAGTTAGGCTTAAAAATTTCACGCGAGCGGCTTACCAAAATCGCGCAAAATATCGGCGCGGACGTTGCGTTTTTTGTTAGCGGGCTTGAGGCCGCAAACGTGCGCGGTATCGGCGAGATCATCGAGCCTTTCGAGGACCGCCTACCTGCGATCGAAATTTTAACGCCCGCGATCTTTTGCTCCACCGGCGCGGTTTATAATGAGTTTCGCGCAAGCTTTATGCAAAATATAAACGCCGCGCAGGCGCAAGAGATGTTGCGTTTAAGCAGCGAGCAACTGCTGGCGCGATACGACGGCCCCCTGCTAAACGATCTTTTCGCGCCGTGCATAAAGCTATATCCGCAGATGAGCAGGTATCGCGATATGTTTCTAAGCGGTAGCGGCAGCAGCGTGTTTTTCTTAAAATAAGAATTCCAAGGCGCGCAGTTAAAATTTAAAAGCTAAATTTAAAGATAAAATTTAAAATTCGCTCGCCCGCTTTTAAATTTAAGCAAAAACGGGCTAAGCTTAGGACTAAATTTAGAAGGAAAAAGATGAAAGAACTGAGTAAAAATCGCAAGGCATTTCACGATTTTACGATACTTGAAAGCTTTGAAGCGGGCATCGTGCTAAAGGGTAGCGAGGTCAAAGCTTTGCGCGCGGGCAGGGGCAATCTCAAAGATAGCTTCTGTCGCGTGATCCGCGGCGAGCTGTTTTTGCTAAATGCGCATATCAGCTATCTTGAAAGCACAAACGCGCATTTTCGTCCCGATGAGGGGGCGGCGCGAAAGCTTTTAATGCATCGTAAGCAGATCGACAAACTGCTTGGCGCGGTTAGCAAAGAGGGCCTTACCATCGTGGTTTTGTCGTTGTATCTCAATGATAAAAACCGCGTAAAGGCGCGTATCGCTTTGGCTAGTGGCAAAAATCTGCACGACAAGCGCGAATCGCTAAAGCGCAAGGAAGCCGATCGTGAAGCGCAAAGCGCGATGAAGCGATACGACAAGCATTCATTTTAAATTCACAAAACTTTGGTTAAAATGCGGGCTTAAATTTAAACCCGAAGGAAATGCAATGAAGAAATTTTTACTATTATGTTTAGCGATTTTTGTCTTAAGTGGCTGCGGAGATGATTCGCAGAAAAAGACGGGCTCTGCTGGCGAGAATCCTGCCGCGAGCGAGAATCAGATGGCAAAAAATTCCGCTCAAGATAAAAATGGCGAGCGTATTGGTGGAGAAAGTGGCGAGGAGGTAGCTTTTACGCCGTTTAAAACGGGCGAGCGCCTTACGCTTAAAAGCGTCGTAGGCGGCGAGGTAACGATTGAGCGGACAGAAAAGGGCTTTAAGCTCGCGGACAGCGATAAAATTTTAATGTTTGATATTTTCGGTACGTACTGCCAGCCGTGCCGCATCGAAGCGCCGCATCTGATGGACTTTCAGCTAAAAAACTCCGCGGATTTTCTGATGGTCGGGCTAATCTATTTCGAGGACATTACCGATGCGCAGGTGATCGAAAATTTTACGAAAAAGTTCAACGCGTATTATTTCATCTCCAATTCAAAACAAAACGAGCGCATAGTGGGTCAAATTTTAAGCGACATCGGTTATCGCCACGCGCTTTCGATCCCTTTTAAGGTGGTGCTTAAAGATGGAAAATATCAAAGACTTACCGACATTAACGAGGGCGATGAGCGGGGCAAGCCGTATTACTTAGGCATGGTCGATACTGATGTGATAAAAAGCGATATCGCCAGGATAAAAAATGGCAACTAAAACCGGTGTGCAGATTCACACTCGCGCCAAAACAAAATCTTTTGTGCCTCGTCCGTATAAAGTAATTTTGCTAAACGACGACGTGACGACGATGGATTTCGTGGTTTATATTTTGATGGAGATTTTCGCCAAAAACTTTAACGACGCCGTAGATTTAATGATGAAAGTTCATAAGCAGGGTCGCGCGGTTTGCGGCGCGTATCCTAAAGAGATAGCCGAGTGCAAGCAACAAGCGGTTTTACAAGCGGCAAAGGCCGCAGGATTCCCTCTTAGATGTGAGATCGAAGAGGATTAAATTTAAAGGAAAGCAATGATAGGATTTTTTTTAAACAAACATTTTGAACAAGCAATCAGCGTCGCAAACGACGGCGAGGACGAATACATCACCACTTCGCACGTAGTTTATGCGATTTTTAAATACAATAAGCCCTTTCATGGGCTAATCGCCAAAGAAATTCCGGATATTAACTACCTAAATATCTTGGATAATCTGGGCGGGCTTTTGGATATGATGCCTAAATCAAGCGGCAAGGCTCCGGCGCAGACGATAGAATTTAAGCAGTTCTATACTGAATTAAATAACGCTAAAGAGCCTAAAAACGAGCTCGATTTTATGCTTAAAATTTTAAATGATAAGGAAAACGACTGCACTAAAATTTTAAATCACTACGGTATCAATGCCGCGATTTTTGAGCTTATCGTGCGAAAGTACAAATCTGCTTTCGATCACCGCGACGAGGTCGTTTCTCGCGATGAAGCCGCAGCGATTAAGCTAAACTCATACGATATCGATGATATCACGCATGCGATGAATTACGACGAAAGCCGCAGGCAGTGGCAGAATACGGAATTTGAGCCTGCGTTTGAGGGCGAAAAGGACGCCATAAACGAGCGCGATATTAAAAAGGACTCGCCTAGCTCACTTTATACAGCAAACCTCAATAAAATTGCGCTTGAGGGCAAGATCGATCCACTCATCGGACGCGAAAAAGAGATCGAAAAGACGCTACAAACCCTCTGTCGCCGCAAGAAAAATAATCCGATCTTAGTGGGCGAAGCAGGAGTTGGTAAAACCGCGATCATCGAGGGTATCGCACTAAAAATCGTCCGTGGCGAAGTGCCAGAAAAGCTAAAAAATAAGGTGATTTACGCCCTTGATGCTGGCGCGCTGATCGCAGGCACTACGTTGCGCGGGGAGTTTGAGGAAAGGCTAAAAGACCTTATAGACGAGTTTAGCGCCAATCAAAATGCGATTTTATTTATCGATGAAATTCACACGATCGTTGGCGCAGGTACGGGCAATCGCAACGAACTTGATATGTCAAACATCCTAAAACCTTCGCTTGCAAGCGGCGAGCTATCGGTCATCGGCGCTACTACATACGGCGAATACCGCTCGTTTTCGCAGGATAAAGCGCTTAGCCGCAGGTTTTGTAAGATCAATGTAAGCGAGCCTAGCATTGACGATAGCGTCGAAATTTTAAAAGGCGTAGCCAAAAAATATGAGGAATTTCACGGCGTAAAATTTAGCGACGAAATTTTGCGTGATAGCGTAACGCTTGCTAAAAAGTATCAAAACGATAAATTCCTTCCCGACAGCGCCATTGATCTCATCGACGAGGTGGGCGCGAGCTTTGCGTTTAAGCCGCACGAAGCTCCGCTTGAAATCAGTAAGGATGATTTAGTAAATACACTTTCGATTAGCGCGAATATTGCAAATTTAAGTAGTAGCGTCGATAATAAACAGGTACTAAAAAATCTGGAAGCCAATATCAAGCGTGAAATTTTCGGTCAAGACGAAGCGGTTAGCAGTCTTTGTAAGGCGCTTCTACGCTCTTACGCCGGGCTTGGAGGCGCAAGCTCTCCAATCGGCGTATTTTTATTTGCAGGTAGTAGCGGCGTGGGCAAAAGTGAGCTAGCCAAGGTCTTAGCCGCGCAGCTTGGAGTGCATTTTGAGCGCTATGATATGAGCGAATATATGGAAGCTCACAGCGTCTCTAGGCTCATCGGCGCACCTCCCGGATACGTGGGCTTTGAAAATGGCGGAATTTTAACTAACAACATCAAAAAGCACCCCTACAGCGTCATTTTATTTGATGAGGTAGAAAAAGCTCATCCTAGCATGACGAATATTTTTTTAGGCATTTTCGATAACGCAAGTCTTACCGATAACAACGGCATTACGACCGATTTTAAAAATACGATCATAATAATGACGTCGAATTTAGGCACGAAAGAAGCGCCGCAAGTTGGATTTACAAAAGATGAGAGCTATAAAGTAGATAGTGCCATAAAAAGCTTTTTTGCGCCAGAATTTCGCAATCGTATCGATAAAATCATAAATTTTAACCGCTTAAGCGGCGAAATTTTAGAAAAGATCGTGGATAAAACTATCGGCGAGCTAGAGTCGCAGCTAAAAAACGTAAAGATTAGTCTAAACAAGGAAGCAAAAGATTTGATTATCTCGCGCGGCTATTCGGACGAGTTTGGCGCGCGAAATTTAAAGCGCGAAATCAGCTCGCAGATAAGCGATCATATAAGCGGTGAGCTGCTTTTTGGCGCGCTGCAGGAGGGCGGCTTAGTTAGCGTGAGCGTAAAAGATGGCGAGCTAAGCTTTAGCTTTGCTTCTACGCCTTTGCCGCAGATAGAAAAAAAGCAACCCGCACTAGCTCAAAGCAGTGTCGTTAAATAATGGCTCGGTTTTACGATTTTCCAGATCCTATGGATGCGCCCGATTTTGCGCCGCTTGCAAGTGGCGGCGATCTGAGCGAGGATTGTTTGCTTAGCGCTTATAGCGCAGGGATATTTCCGTGGTTTAGCGAGGATGAGCCGATTTTATGGTGGTCGCCCAATCCGCGCGCAGTGCTTGATCCGCGTGAAGTGCGTGTGCAAAAGTCCATTAAGCCCTATCTTAAGCGATATGACGTTAAATTTGACGCAAATTTCAAGGGCTTCATCGAGCGATGCAAAGACGTACGAAAAAAAGAGAGCGACGGCACGTGGATCAGCGAGCAGATCGTGCAGGCTTACTCGCGTTTGGCAGCAGACGGCTACGCTCACAGCGTCGAGGCATACGAAGATGGCGAGCTCGTAGGTGGGCTATACGGGCTAATTTTTGGGCGTGTGTTTTGCGGCGAGAGTATGCTGAGCCTAAAGAGCAATGCTTCGAAAGTCGCGCTGATTAGGCTTTGTGAGGTGCTTGCAAATTTCGGCTTTCTAATCGACTGCCAGATTATGAACGAGCATCTGAAATTTATGGGTGCTAAAGAGATGCCGCGAGCGGAATTCCTCGCTCTATTTGCTGAGCTTAGTGCGCAAGATAGAGGCTTTGAGCGCTTTGCGGATCTTAAAGTTCCACGCGGAGCGCAGCATTGAGTCAAAGCTTGAGATGCAGCAGCGTAAAAAATGCGCGGAATTTAGAATTTTAAAGAAATAAGATGTGGCAAAGAGATAAAAGCTCCTCGGTCGGTATGATTATTGTGATGTTTATATTCGTGCCGGCGGCGCTTTTCATATTTTTGGCGATTTTATATTTTTGGGGCAGCACTGAGCGCAAGCTACCGCGCCTGGATGTCAATGAAACCAACAGCGCGATCCGTGGCGCGATAATCGCAAAAGATAATTATGTCGCGGCAAATTCCGTCAAACTCTACAAAGTTAGCGTCGACGCACGCAGTATCGATAAAAACAAGCTTGATCTTTTCGTGCGTCTATACTGCATCTACACGGGCGATAGCGAAAAGCGTGTCAAAAGCGCGATCGAGGGCTCTGGCGGCACGACCGTGCTATCGTATAAGATCGACGCCAAAACCGCCGTGCATCTAAAAGAGCTTGCGTATAAGCTAAATTTAAAAAAGGTCTTCGTTAGCTTCATAGGCTCAAACGGCAGGCTAAATCCGCCTATCCGCATGAGCGTGAGCGAAAGCGGCGAAAAGCGCAGCTACAATGTCGGCGATTCGCTCACTCCGTTAATCGGCTATATCAATAAAAAAGAGGTTGATGGTATCACCAAGGTTAGCGGAATTAAGGGGATCGAGAAGTACTATGAGTATTATCTAGCGCCGGTTAGAGATGAGTTTATCGTGGGCCCGCGCGATATCGGCGGCAACATCATCCTAGAGCGCAGCAGCAAAAAAACGGGCAGGATCGACGGCTACAATGTCCGTCTAAGCGTGCCACTAACGCTGCAAAGAAAGATAGAGCGCCTAAGCGATGAGGGCGCTGATAATTACGATGCGCGAGAAATCGTTGTGGGCATTATGAACTCTAAAACGGGCAAAATTTTATCCCTCGCGACCAACGCCCGCTATGACCCCTCAAACATCACGAAAAACGATCTTAAGAATTTAAATTTTACCGCGAGCGAATACGCCTACGAAGTGGGCTCGATTATGAAGCCGATAATTTTCGCAATCGCCTACGATGCCAAAGCTGTCAAACCGGGCGAGATCATCAATACCTATAACGGCAGCTATAAGCTTGGTACTCGCACGATCCGCGACACGCACCCGGCTAAGCAGATGAGCGGCGAGGAGATCATCATCCACAGCTCAAACATAGGAATGATTAAAATTTCAGAGCGGCTGGAGGGGCAGGCTATTTATGACGGGCTGATGAACTTCGGTATGTCGCAAAAAACGGGTATCGATCTGCCGTATGAGCAAAGTGGAAATATCCCAAGCATCAAAAGCCTGAATAATAAAATTTACAAAGCCACGATCAGCTACGGCTACGGCGCGCAGATGACATTCCTTCAGATGCTCAATGCCTATACCGTCTTTAACAACGGCGGCGTGATGATTAGCCCGCGCCTAGTGGAAAATTTAGAAAATAACGGTAAAACTTACACCGTTAACGAAAGCGAAACCCGCCAGGTAATCTCTAAACCTACCGCCGACGTGATTAAAGGAATTTTAATCAAAACGGTTGAGAGCGGTACGGGGCGCAAGGGTCGAGTGGCGGGGCTGCAAATCGGCGGCAAGACGGGCACTGCGCGTATCGCTAAGGGGGGCGGCTATTCGAGTGCCTATAATAGCTCGTTTTTTGGCTTTGCCAACGACGCGGACACCAGCTACACGATCGGCGTTTTGGTGCGTGAGCCTAAAAGGGGCAGCTACTACGCCGCTCAAAATGCGCTGCCGATCTTTAAGCGGGCGGTAGGAATTTTGATAGAAGAGGGCTATCTAAAGCCCGCAGCCGACGCAAACACCACGCAAAAGGTCGAGATCAAGGATGAGACAGTTGAAATTAAAGATTAAATTTGCTAAATTTCGCGAGGTTTTTTTGAAATTTTACAGCGTTTAAATTTCGCGGAATTCGGTGCGGCTTCGTAAGGCTTGGCGACGTTTAAATTCTACGGCGCGGAATTTTGGCGGCATAGAATTTCGCGGCGTAAATTTTAACGGCACGGCGATGGAATTTTATCGTAACGCGGGATTTTGGCGCGGTAGTAAAATTTCATATCAAGGCAAAATTTTAAATTTGCCGTCGCGCAAGTAACGCAAGCAAAATGGCGAGCAAGCTTAATTGCTTTAAATTTTTAAGACGCAGCGCTATAAATTCGTGCTGTATGTCTGCGCGGATATGAAATTTAGCGAGTTTGGCTGCGAAATTTAACGATGAAATTTAACGCAAAGAAAAGAGGAAAATATGAAAGCAAATGAGAGAAAAATGAAAATAGCGATAATCGGGCTTGGCTACGTGGGGCTTCCTTTGGCGGCGGCGTTTGCCGCGAAACACGAGGTCGTGGGCTTTGACGTAGCTCAGGACCGCATAGACGAGCTGCGCGGCGGGCACGATCGCACGCTGGAGCTTAGCGACGAGGAGCTTGCTGCGGCGATTCAAAACGGGCTTAAATTTAGCGCAAAGTTAGATGATATGAGGCAGAGTAATTTTTACATCGTATGTGTGCCGACGCCCGTAGATAGGCTAAATCGCCCAGATCTTACGCCGCTAATCAAGGCCAGCGAAAGCGTCGGAGCCGTGCTTAAAAAGGGCGACATCGTCGTGTATGAAAGCACCGTCTATCCAGGCGCTACGGAGGAGGACTGCGTACCGGTGTTGCAGCGCGTAAGCGGGCTAAAATTTAACCGCGATTTTTTCTGCGGATATTCGCCCGAGCGGATCAATCCTGGCGATAAAATTCACACCGTCACTAAGATCAAAAAGATCGTCTCGGCAAGCACTGAGGAGGCTTTAGACGTCGTAGATAGCGTCTATCTTAGTATCCTGCAAAACGGCACCTTTCGCGCTAGCAGCATCAAGGTCGCCGAGGCCGCAAAGGTGATCGAAAACACCCAGCGCGACATCAATATCGGCTTTATAAACGAGCTTGCGATCCTGTTTGGCAAGCTCGGTATCAACACCAACGACGTCATCGACGCGGCGGCTACGAAGTGGAATTTCTTAAGCTTCCGTCCGGGCCTCGTGGGCGGACACTGCATCGGCATCGATCCGTATTATCTGGCGCAGAAGGCGACCGAGGTGGGCTATCACCCCGAAATCATCCTCTCAAGCCGCCGCATCAACGACAATATGGGAAGCTACGTCGCTACGGAGGTCATTAAGATGATGATAAAATACGATGAAAAGGTCAAGGGCGCGAAGGTCTTGATCTTGGGGCTGACGTTTAAAGAAAACTGCCCCGACACCCGCAATACGCGCGTCGTGGATATGATAAACGAGCTTAAAAATTTCGGCTGCGAGGTAAGCGTCTATGATCCTTGGGCGAGCGCCGCCGACGCCAAGAGATACTACGATATCGATCTGCTGAAAAAGCCCGACTTGCGCAAATTTGACTGCGTTGTAATCGCCGTGGCGCATAAGCAGTTTTTCGAGCTTGATTACGCAGGCTCGCTGGTTTACGACGTGAAAAATGTCTATAAAGACGCGCAAGGAAAGCTCTGAAATTTAGCTTGGGGTTTAAATTTAGACTTCTAAATAGGCAGTTTAGCGGGGATAAGGATGAACGAGGCAAGGCTCGAAGAGCTAAAGAAAATTCTAAACGAACGACGTCAAAATTTAGAGCGAGGCTCACAGGAAAATTCTGACGCTCAAAATTCCAATGCCTTAATTTTAATAAAGGAGATATAGATGAGTAGAGGAAGTGTTGATAAAAGGTGTACTTATTACAGGTGGTTTTAAATCGCTACAAGAATATTCTGATTTGCCAAAAGCTACTAAAGGAATACAATGAAAAACCCGCTTTACTACGTAGATTATTGGTATGATTTGATTAAATTCGGCTTTGATCGGAAGCATACTTTTATAACGCTAATCGTTGTTTGCGTTTCATTTATCGCACCGATGCTTCTTTTGATAGCATATCAAAGCGCACCTAGTAGAAAAAATATAGAAGATCCTTTTGTTTTTGTTGGAACTATAAGCGAATTTCATAAATATGATAGCTATCGTGGCGGAACCGGCTGCAATATATCCGTGCGAGGAAGCGGTAAAATTTTTGATCTGCATATCGGAAATAGCAAGACAGATTATGAACAATTCGGTATGCAATTTTGTGATTTAATTTACAAAAACTATATAGATCAAATTTGCGTAAAAATTAAAATGTCGGAAAGATTTTTAAATGAATACGGGTATTGCGATGGAACAAAAATACATACCTCAAATGCAGAGGATTGGGATAATTTATATTTTCAAAGAAATATACTAACCTTAACTAGTATATTGCTATTTTTATCCGCATTGTATTCAATCCTCAAGCTTCATAAAGAATATAAAAAATCCAAACTAAAAGATTAAATTTTAATCTCTAAATTTACAGCGCCTGCGCGAGTATAAATTTCGCAAAATCCTCGCGGGAATTCGGGCATTTGCACACTTCGTAGTATTCGTAATCCAGCTCGCGCGCCCGAGCTCGATAAAAAATATCCAGCTCAAAATCGGTCTCGGAATTATCTACGCAAAACGCGATCGGAAATATCAGCGCTTTTTTGCTCTGCAGATCCCGCAAAACGTCCGCGATATTGGGCTCTAGCCACTTCACGGGGCCAAGGCGCGATTGATACGCCAAGATAATCTCTTTAAATTTAATCCCGCGCGCAGCCAGCAGATTTTTTAAAATTTCCACGTGCTCCCCTACCTGTGCCTCGTAAGGATCACCCGCGGTGATCATTTTTACCGGCAGCGAATGCGCAGAAAATATGAGCGAAATTTGCGAAATTTCATCCGCGCTAAATTTTGCGACGCAGCTTGCGATTAAATTTAGTAAAATTTCGTTGTAAGCGGCGTTGTCGTAGAAAATATCAATGGTTTTATAATTTTTTATACCGAGCCGTTTAAGCGCCGCTTCGGCAGAGCACAGGCTCGATTGCACCGTAGTTTTCGAGAAGTGCGGATACAAAGGCATCAAAATTATCTCGTCAAAATCCGCATATTTTTTAAACACATCCTCCGCAAATGGCGGCGTGTAATTCATCGCATAATCGCAAATTAGCTCGTCTATCGGTTTTTCATCCTGCGGCGCCTCGTTTTGTGTCTGTGCCTCTTGCGACGGCTTGCTCTGCGATGAAACGTCTTGCGACGGCTCATTTGCAGCGCTTACACTCGCCGCATTTTCAAATTTTAACTCCGCGCCGAATTTTGCTCGCGCTAGTTCATTTACCCGCTCGCAAAGCGCTTCGGTGATGGAGCATATCGGCGAGCGCCCGCCCAGTTTTTCGTAGTTGCTGCGCGCCGATGCGGTTCTGCTTTTTACGATGAGAGAGGCCAAAACGCTGCGCCAAAAATCACTCTTAACGCCCAAAATAAAAGGGTCGTTAAACATATTTTTTAAAAAAACTTCAACCTCACTCAGATTGTTCGGACCGCCCATATTCAGCAGGATCAGGGCTTTTTTCATGAGATGATTTCTCGTATTTTTATCGCGTCCTCTACGCTTGCAAGTCCCGCGTCGACGCTGCTGTCGCACATCGCGCAAAACGCTTCGTGTTCACGCCGTAGCGAAAAGTCATCGCGATCGACGCGCAGATTTACGCGCCCGTCAGGCGTAATTTTAAAAAGAGTTATTGAGATTAGATCGCCGAAATACACGCCGCTGTCGGTGCAAATTTCGATACCGTGGCGCCTGATCGGATAGAGATTGGACTGCATTAGCGTGCAATAGCAGCCGCTTTTTGTGTGAAGCGTCGCGCATGCGGCTAGAGTGCGCTCTTTAGAGATATTTTTGCTAAGTTCTATGCAAGCTATCTCGCTGTGAGAAAGCAGCCGCACAAGATCGATATCTCTAAAAAGGGCATTGGCGACAATATCTGCTCTATCATCGTTTGCAAAACCGCTTACAAAGCTCATCGAAAAAATTTTATCCCCCTTGGCAAGCTCGCGTAGCAAGGATACGATTACTGGATTGTAGCGGTCGGAGTAGCCTACGGCTAGGCGCGTACCGTTAGTGGTGACTGCGTAATTTATCTCTCTGGCTTCGGCTAGGCTTTGTGCGAGCGGAGATTCTACGAAGATATTTTTGGTAAACGGCAGGCATTTTAAAATCAGCTCTTTATGCGATGGCGGGGGAGCCGTGATGACTACGGCGTCGGGCTTAGCGACGTTAAAAAGATCGGTTAGATTATCAAAGATCGGATAGCGCGGGCCGAAATTTTCACTGCTGCCCTTATGATAAAGCGCTACAAGCTCGAAATAATCGCTCCTTCTTAGCTCGCTGAAGTGCTTTTGACCAAGCTCGCCCATACCTATGATCGCTATCTTTTTTTTCATCGTTATGCCCTAAATTTAATCTTTCGCGCCATTATAACTAAGAATGGTTAAAATTTTATAGTTTTTAAAATCTAATTTGGCTAAAATGCGCCTTTAAAATTTAACTTGAAATAGGACAAATCATGGATATTAGAAGCGAATATTTAAATTTCTTTGCAAGCAAGGGCCATCAGATCATCCCCAGCGCGCCGCTGGTGCCAGATGATGACAGCTTACTGTTTACAAATGCGGGCATGGTGCCCTTTAAAAGTATATTTACAGGAGCCGTTCCGCGTCCGATCCCGCCTATCCGCACGAGCTGTCAGACCTGCATCCGTGCCGGCGGCAAACACAACGACCTAGACAACGTCGGCTACACCGCGCGCCACCATACGTTTTTTGAGATGCTTGGAAATTTCAGCTTCGGCGAGTATTTCAAAGAGCAGGCGATCGTCTATGCGTGGGAGTTCGTAACCGAAATTTTAAAGCTTCCCAAAGAAAAACTCTACGTCACCGTGCACGAGAAAGACGACGAGGCGTTTGGGTTCTGGGCGCAGCACATAGCGCAGGAGCGCATCTACCGTTTCGGCGATCACGATAACTTTTGGGCGATGGGCGATACCGGCCCGTGCGGTCCGTGCAGCGAAATTTTTTACGATCAGGGCGAGGAGCATTTTCACGGAAGTGAGGATTATATGGGCGGCGACGGCGACCGCTTTTTAGAGATTTGGAATTTAGTTTTTATGCAGTACGAGCGTAGCAAAGACGGCAAGCTTAGCCCGCTTCCAAAGCCTAGCATCGACACGGGTATGGGACTTGAGCGCGTCACGGCGATTAAGGAGGGCAAGTTTAGCAACTACGACAGCTCGCTTTTTATGCCGCTAATTGATGAGGTTGCAAAGCTTTGCGGCAAACCTTACGTTTATGAAAGCGGCGCGAGCTACCGCGTCATCGCCGATCATATCCGCTCGGTTACGTTTTTGCTAGCGCAGGGAACAAATTTTAATCGCGAGGGCAGGGGGTACGTTTTGCGTAGAATTCTGCGCCGCGCCGTTCGCCACGGCTATCTGCTCGGTATAAAAGAGCCCTTTATGTATCACCTTGTGGATAAAGTATGCGAGCTGATGGGCGGACACTACGCCTATTTGAATGAGAAAAAGCAAGCCGTAAAGGAGCAGATCAAGCTCGAAGAGGAGCGGTTTTTCGCCACTTTGGCAAACGGCATCGAGCTTTTTAACGAGGAGCTTGCGCGCACTAAAGAAATTTTTAGCGGCGAGGTCGCGTTTAAGTTATATGATACCTACGGCTTTCCGCTCGATCTGACCGCTGATATGCTGCGCGAGAAAAATTTGCGCGTGGATGAAGCTAAATTTGACGCGCTTATGAGCGAGCAAAGGCAGATAGCTAAAGCCGCATGGAAGGGCAGTGGCGATAAAAACGTCCGTGGCGATTTTAAGGCGCTGCTAGAGAAATTTGGTGAGAATAAATTTAGCGGTTACGAAGAGCTTAGCCGCACGAGCAAGGTTTTAGCGCTACTTAACGAGGATTTTGCGGAAGTGGATGAGCTCAAAGCTGGCGATATCGGCTGGGCGATGTTTGATATCACTCCGTTTTATGCACAAAGTGGCGGTCAGACGGGCGATAGCGGCGAAGTGGAGTCCATAGCCGATGTGTTTGATACGCAGAAATTTTATGGGCTAAATTTATCCCACTTGCGCCTTAATCGTAACATGAAAATCGGCGATATCGTCGGGCTCAAGGTTTCTGAGGAGCGTGAGCAGATTGCACGTCATCACAGCGCGACGCATCTTTTGCATGCGGCGCTTCGTGCGGTGTTAGGGGCTCATATCGCTCAAGCAGGAAGCTTGGTTGAAGCGGACCGCTTAAGATTTGACTTCTCGCATCCTAAGGCACTTAGCGACGAGGAGCTAGCTAAAATCGAGGAATTTGTAAATAACGCCGTTTGCAAGGGCTGTGCGGCAAAAACTGAGATTATGGATATAGATGACGCTAAAAACAGCGGTGCAATCGCGCTTTTTGGCGAAAAATATGGCTCAAAAGTGCGCGTTGTGAGCTTCGGAGAGATTAGTAAGGAGCTTTGCGGCGGAATTCACGTGCGTAATTTAAGCGAAATAGGGTCGTTTTTTATCGTCAAAGAAAGCGGCGTAAGTGCGGGCGTCAGGCGTATCGAGGCAGTTTGTTCGCGCGCGGCTTTAAATTTAGCGCTTCAAAATCGCGCTAAGCTTGCTGAAATTTCTGCGGAGCTAAAGGGGATTGAGCCTCTCCGCGCTATTGAGAAATTAAAAGATGAGATCAGATCGCTAAAAGATCAGATCAAGCATGCAAGCAGTTCTCATGCACTGGCTTTTCTAAATGTCGGTGATACTAAACTTTGCGTAGCCTCAGTCGAAAGCGGTGATATAAAAACTATGATAGATGAGTTTAAAAATAGCCACGAAAAGGCGGCGATAATGCTGATGCAAGTAGGCACCGACGGCAAAATTTCAATCGCAGCAGGTGTTAAAAACGCGCCGATCAAAGCTGGCGAGTGGGTTAAGCTCGCGGCGCAAATTTTAGGCGGCGGCGGCGGCGGACGCGATGATTTTGCGACCGCGGGCGGCAGGGACGTGCTAAAAATCGAAGAAGCGATTAAAGAAGCGATCGCCTACGCAAAAGGTAAAATTTGAACGAGATCGATTCGAGCTTCATCAAAGCCTCGCAAATTTTGCCGCTGATTCACATTTTAAGCGTGATTTTTTTGGTCTGCGCGCAGATCTGTGTATTTTTGATCGCGCGAATTTTTATGAATTTAAGCAGTAAAAACCAAGCGGATGCGAAGGATGTAAAATTTACAGAAATTTTGCGATATATGAAACGCTATGAGCAGTTCTTTGCGCTATTTTTGGTGATCGTTTGCGTAAGTGGATTTTTTCTTGCGGACGGCGGAAGTTTTAAATTTTCAGATCCTATGGTAAAAGGCGCGATTGCGACGCTATGGGCTGGCGCCGGCTTTATACTACTAAATTTTATCTACATGCATTATAAAATTTTATCTTTGAAGCGAGCTTTGGATGCGGGCGATGAGCTTGAGGCGAATGAGCATTTAATCATCGTCGTTAAATATTTCATCCCGCTAAATATCGTAGTCACGCTGATTTGCGTTTATCTAGGCGTGACGGTGGGCGAGTTTTGATGATTTATTTAGCTTCCAGTTCGCCTACTAGAGCACAAATTCTAAAGGATAACGGCGTAGAATTTACGCAAATTCCTTTTAATTTCGACGAAAGCGGCATTAGCAAGGACGATGCACGCACCTATGCTTACCGCGTTGCCGTAGCCAAGAAAGTGCAGTTTTTTAAAATTTATAAAAATTATGATAGGGTGCTGTTTGCCGATAGCTCCGTACTTGCCGGCGGCGAAATTTTAGGCAAGGCGCGGGATGAAGCGGACGCGTTAAGGATGCTGCGGGCTCAAAGCGGTGCTAGCTGCGCTGTTTATACTGCGATGATTTTTTGCAGTAAGGCGCTAGAACTTTCGGCACTTAGCGTCGCAAGCTTTGAATTTGCGGAATTTAATGAAGCGGATTTAAAAGGCTATATCGCTAGCAGTGATTGGCGCGGCAAGGCGGGTGCGATGAGTATCGAAGGCTTTAACGAAAAATATATCAAAAGCTCGCGTGGGTCAAAATTCACGGCGATGGGGCTTGATCTGGAAAATTTAAAGAGGTTTGTATGGTAAGAGTTTTATTTAGTTTTATTACGGTTTGTGCGTTTGCCGCAGGCGGAATTTTTTTGTATTTTTACTCGCAAATCCGCTTGGAATCGGACTCGATCATCGATTATCATCCCGAGCTTACGACTAAAATTTATGACCGCAACGGTAATTTGATAGCCAATGTTTTTAATGAACAAAATAGAATTTACGTAAAATTCGACGAGATTCCAGGCCGCGTAATCGAGGCGCTCGTAGCTATCGAGGATACGGCGTTTTTCGAACACGGCGGCGTGAATGTCGAGGCGATTTTTAGGGCGATTATTAAGGATGTCAAAGCGATGAAATTCGTCGAAGGGGCTTCTACGATTACGCAGCAGATCACGCGAAATTTAGTTCTTTCTAGCGAAAAGAAGCTTGATCGCAAGATTAAAGAAGCAATCCTATCGCTTAAGATAGAAAACGCCCTAAGCAAGGAACAAATTCTAGAGCGTTACTTCAACGAAGTGTATTTTGGACACGGATATTACGGCATTCGCACGGCGGCTTTGGGATATTTCAAAAAAGATTTGCAAGATTTAAGCCTTAAAGAGATCGCGATTTTAGTGGGTTTGCCGAAAGCTCCTAGCAGCTTTGATCCTACTAAGCACCTGGATTTGTCGCTTTCGCGCGCCAATAATGTGATTTATAGGATGCATGAGCTCGGCTGGATAAATAAGACCGAATATGAGCTTGCTATGAACGAACAGCCTACGATTTATAATGAAACGCTCACGCAAAACGTAGCGCCATATGCCGTAGATGAGATCATAAAAGAAGCCGAAAAAATTCTACCGGACGTCCGCACGGGCGGATACCGCATAGATACAAGCCTTGATCTAAAGGCGCAAGCGATGGCGCAAGAGGCATTAGTTTTCGGCTACAATGAAATTTTAAAGCGCAACAAAGACGCTAATGCAAGCAACGTAAACGGCGCTATGGTCGTCACGCATCCGCAAAACGGCGAAATTTTAGCCTTAGTAGGTGGCGTGGATTACGCGAAATCAAATTTCAATCGCGCCAGCCAATCCCAGCGCCAAACTGGCTCCAGCTTTAAGCCTTTCGTCTATCAAATCGCCCTTGATATGGGCTACTCGACGATGACCGAAGTTCCCGATATAGCTAGAGAATTCGACGACGGCAGCGATAAAACGTGGAAGCCGAAAAATTACGACAAGACTTACAGCGGCTACATCACGATCAAAGAAGCTTTAACACGCTCGCGTAACCTTGCCTCGATAAATCTAATGCAATCTATCGGCGTTGATCGCGCGGTAAAAAAGCTTGGCGAGTTCGGCTTCAAAAACGTCCCGCCCGCCCTGTCGGTGGCTATCGGCAGCTATGGAATTTCGCCGCTTGAATACTCCACTATGTATTCGATGTTCCCCGGGCTCGGTATCACGGCGAAGTCAAAATTTATCGTTTCGATTACCGATAAGGACGGCAAAACTCGCTTTATCGAGCCTGAGCGCCGCCGCGTGCTGCGCCCTGAACAGGCATATCTGATGACTACGCTACTAAAAAATATCGTGCAGCGCGGCACCGGTACTCGCGCACGCGTACAGGGCATCGACATAGCGGGCAAAACAGGCACCTCAAACGATAGCATAGATGCGTGGTTTTGCGGCTTTACGCCGGATTTGCAGATCATCATCTGGTACGGCAACGACGATTATAAACCTATGCGAAAGGTCGAGGGCGGCGGTCGCACTGCAGCACCGGTATTTGCAAAATTTTTAGATGCCTACTTAAAAGAATATCCGCAAACCAAGCGCAACTTCACCGTCCCAGACGGCGTCTTTAGCAGCTCATACAACGGCAAAGAGGAGTATTACACTAAAATTTCGCCGCTTCCTAAACCCCGCGAAAGTAGCAGTGACGGATCATTTTAAATTTAGAGCAAATCCAAATTTGATCCACTTTCGGAAGCCCTTGCATAAATTGCGTTTGTTACACAAACTATAAATATGCTAATTTATAGTTTTGTGTAAGGTTGTAGGCGCTAAAATGCGTAATCATTTTATTCAGGGGTCAAGACTGCAGGATTTAGAATTTGAAAGCAAAAAGATAAGAATAGAAAATACTCGTGTAAAATTCGGCAAATTTTTTACGAAATTATGTTTTATATATTTTTTATATTCTCTTAGCGCCTTTATAATTCCTAAAAATATTTTAGATATTTCTCCTGTGTGCTTAAATTTCGTAAATTTTATGAAAAGTTATTTTCCAAATATCGAAATTATCGGTAGTATTAGCCCATACACCCAACTTTCGGAATTTTACGTTAGTATTATGTTGGATATACGGGATTATTATTTTTGCGGTTTCTAGCTTATATTCATTGGTTTATTATATTTACTTTTGCAGATATGATGATGATTTTATATTGCTTTCAAAAAAGAAGCGGGAAAACGATTTTCCGTTTTTGTTGCTTCCGTTTATGTTTGGTCTTGGTATTTTTATGTTTGAGGTTTATTATACCGGATATTTTGCAAGCAGCGGTATAAGCATAAGAACAAGCCATTTTATGCCAGAATTTCAAAGTAGATTTTCAATTTTTGGATATATCATTTTCTTTCAATCCGGTTTTTCTCTTTCGGGTTCCGTAATATTAATGTCTGCATTTGAATTTATTTACAAAATATATTTCTATTTAAGAGAAGCTAAGCGCATTGGATAAAATCAATTAAATAGAACCCGTATATGAGACGCCCAAAGTTTTGCTCTAAGATGAGCGACTCTTTAGTTGAAAGTGTATATGTGTAAATTCGCTCATCTTATGGGGATAAAATATTAAATTATAAATTCAAATTCTACTTATAAAAAATGCTAAAGCAACTGCGGACGAATCAAAAGCGTACTAAATTTAAAATTTACGCCTCAATTCGTAATCGCCTCTACGGTGCTAGCAGTAGCATAAATCAATCCGCCTACGGTGATAAAAACTACGGTACCTACGATTAATACCGGTAGCGCTATGATAACGCCAAGAGGGTTTGGTCCGTCGCTTTCCCTACTGCCGGGTAGAATTTCGAGATCTGCTTTTATAGGCATCTTTAATCTATCGCTAGGCTTCATTATTTCGTTTAAATTTTTTATATCCACTACTTGCGCATCAAAGTTAAAAACAACCTCGATCTCGCCTTTTTTCTCATCTATTTCGATGCGATTTGCCAGAGCCTTGATTTTGGCTACATCTGCGCCTGCGGCGGAATTTAAAAATGCGCTAAATTCGCCGCGCGCCCGCCCGGTATCGGCATCCGTCACGACTATTTTAACAAGCTCGCGCTTAAGCCCCTTGGCATAACCCTCGTCGTAGAAGCGCGATATGTTTTTAAGCGAAGAGCCGTGCGTTAGCACGTAGCTAAATTTTTCGCCGACGATATACTCTTTGCCGTCATTTACAAAAAACGCCTTTATGCTCTCGCTCGTCTGTTGTTTGGCCGTCACGGAGCCCTGTTTGCATTGGCACCCGACTAGCACTACGGCTAATAAAATCGCGATAAATTTTTTCATACTTTCTCCTTGTTTCAACAACTGCCATCGACCGATTATTGCTTGATTTTATATCTTCAATTTTACTATCTCGGGACTTAAATTAGTATATTAAAATCTCACTTTAAGTGATCTTTCTTTGTAAAATTTAGATAAATTCCAGCTTAAGCAGATAAAATTTATCTTTTTATTGACGAGCCTCAATGCTTATAGAAATTTAAATAGGTAAAATTCACTCCTAATTTCAGTTAAAGGAGTGAAAATGGCAGAATTTAAAAAGCTCTGGATGGCGCTCGTAGTGGTGCTCATCGTGGGCTTTAGTTTCTTGGGTTTTTACGGCGGCGAGGTGTATAGGCAGTCTCCGCCGGTGGTAAAATTTACCGATTCTAGCGGCAACGAGTTGATCGGCACCGAGCGCATTTACCGCGGACAGGAGGCCTGGCAGAGCATCGGCGGTATGCAGGTGGGCTCGATCTGGGGTCACGGAGCGTATCAGGCGCCCGATTGGAGCGCAGATTGGCTGCATAAGGAGCTGGTTACGTTTATGGATATCAAGGCGCAGGAGCGCTTCGGAGCGAAATTTGACGCTTTGAGCGACGAGCAAAAGGCGCAGATTAAGGCGCTTACAAAGGCCGAGTACCGCACCAACACCGTAAAAGACGGCGCCGTTAAGCTAAGCGACGATCGCTTAAAGGCTATGGCGGTCGTAAAAGACGAATACATGGGCATTTTCGGAAACGATCCGCGCTTTAAGAAGCTTCGCGAGGATTACGCGATGAAGGAAAACACGCTCGCAAACGAGCAACACCGCGCCGAGCTCGTGGATTTCATCTTTTGGACTGCGTGGGCGGTTTCTACGGATCGTCCGAGCGGAGAGGCGACCTATACCAATAACTGGCCGCACGAGCCGCTAATAGACAATGTCCCTACCACGGAAAACGTCGTTTGGACGATTGCAAGCCTCGTTATTTTGCTTACCGGCATCGGCTTGTTGGTTTGGTTCGGAAATTTCTACGGCAAGAAGGACGAGGATTTCGAGGCTCCTGCGAAGCTTAGCGCCGATCCGATCGCCGCTTTGGCGCTTACGCCGTCGCAAAAGGCGCTTGGCAAGTACCTTTTCGTAGCGGTTGCATTGTTTGCATTTCAGGCCTTCATCGGCGGCTTTGTTGCGCACTATACGATCGAGGGTCAGTCCTTTTTCGGGCTTGATATTTCGCAGTATATCCCTTACTCGCTAGCGCGCACCTGGCACGTGCAGGCATCCATTTTCTGGATCGCTACGGGCTTTTTGGCGGCGGGATTGTTTCTGGCTCCGATCATCAACGGCGGCAAGGATCCGAAATTTCAAAAGCTCGGCGTGGATGTGCTTTTCTACGCGCTTCTTTTCTTGGTCGTCGGCAGCTTCGCGGGCGAATACATGGCGATTGCGGGCAAGATGGATCCAAGCAGCAGCTTCTGGATCGGACATCAAGGATACGAGTATTTAGACCTAGGTAGAATTTGGCAGCTAATATTGTTCGTGGGCCTTGTGATCTGGATGGTGCTCGTGCTTCGCGGCTTTATCGCGGGCTTTAGAGCCGAGGGTGATAAGAATTTATTGGCGATCTTTACCGCTTCGGTTATCGCCGTGGGGCTTTTTTACGGCGCGGGACTATTCTACGGACAGCGCTCGCCGATCCCTGTGATGGAGTACTGGCGCTGGTGGGTCGTGCACCTTTGGGTCGAAGGATTTTTCGAGGTTTTCGCGACGGCGTCTTTGGCGTTCGTATTCGCGTCCTTAGGCTTAGTAAGTAAGAAATTTGCCACCTACACCTCGATTGCTAGCGCATCGATTTTCCTAATAGGCGGAATTCCGGGCACCTTCCACCACCTCTATTTTGCGGGTACCACTACGCCGATAATGGCTGTGGGTGCGAGCTTTTCGGCGCTTGAGGTCGTTCCTTTGGTGCTTCTGGGTTCGGAGGCGTTTCACTATTACAAGCTTCAATTTGCGCAGGATTGGGCTAAGCGTCTAAAATGGCCGCTTTACTGCTTCATCGCCGTGGCGTTTTGGAATATGCTAGGCGCGGGCGTTTTCGGCTTTTTAATCAATCCGCCGCTTGCGCTATTTTACATCCAGGGCTTAAACACCACTGCGGTACACGCTCATACGGCGCTATTTGGTGTATACGGCTTTTTGGCTCTTGGCTTCGTGTGGCTCGTGGCGCTATATATTTACAAAGACAAAAACTTTGACGATACACTGATGAAGATCGGCTTTTGGGCGCTTAACGCGGGTCTGCTTCTGATGGTGCTAATATCACTTCTTCCGGTTGGAATTTTGCAGGCGTTTGCGGCGATCGACGTGGGTATGTGGTATGCAAGAAGCGCGGAATTTTTGCAAAAAGATAGCCTCTACGGGCTCCGCTGGGCGCGCATCATCGGCGATACGATCTTTTTGGTTGGAAGCGTGTGCTTCTTGCTGCAAATCGTGCGAATGATATTCTCACGCGCTAAATAGAGCCTTCGCGGGCTTTAATTACTCGCTTTGCCTCGCAGGAATTTTATATTCTTGCGGGGCTTTTTAAATTTAGCGCACTTTGCGCATGCCCCATTCGCGCAAGTTTTTGCGTGGATATTTTTACTTAAATTCCACTCGTGCAGGCTTTTGCCGAAAAGGGTAGCCGTGTAAGCTTTAAGCTTAGCCGCAAATCGCGCTAAATCTTTAAAATTTTAAAATTTTATCCTCTTAAATTTACCCGAGCCAAATTTTAAATTTGCTAAAATTACCGCCGAAATTTCAATCTCAAGGAGTGGAAAATGGGTGTGCGAGAGCAAATTTTAGAAGACATTAAAACGGCGATGAAGAGCGGCGATCACTTCCGCAGAGACAGCCTGCGGATGCTTAACGCCGCGCTTAAGCAGGTCGAGGTGGACGAGCGCATCAGCCTTAGCGACGAGCGCGTCTTTAGCATACTTCAAAGCGAGATCAAGCGCCGAAACGACTCTGTGGAGCAGTATCGCGCGGGCGGTCGCGACGATCTGGTGCAAAAAGAGCAGGGCGAGATCGAGATCATCGCGTCCTATCTGCCCGCGCAGCTAAGCGATGTCGAGCTTGCCGCTGCGGTTGGCTCGCTAATCGCGCAGCTCGGTGCGAGCGGTGCAAAGGATATGGGGCGCGTGATGAAAGCCGCCAAAGAAGCGCTTGGCTCAAGAGTGGACGGCAAGCGCCTAAGCGAGGCGGTCAAAGAGGCACTGAAGTAGAGCCGGGAATTTAAAAGCCGTGGCTTTGCTTCTCGGCGGAGTTTTGCGGAACGCAGAATTCCGTATCGAAATTCCGCACCCAAAATTCTGCGTCGGGATTTTATAGCGCGGAATTTTGCACTGAAATTCCGAGCGTGAAATTTAAGGCGTAAAATTTCGCTGCTGAAATTTTTTGAGATAGAGCTTTGGCTGCGGAATTCATACGCTAATTTAAAATTTTAAAGGATCATCATGAAAAAATTTATCGCGGTTTTACTAGCTGTCCTGCTTGTGGGATGCCAGTGCAAACAAAACGTAGTGCCCGGAGCGAATGAAACGCCCGAAAAGATTACGGCATTTTTCATAAACGATGGCAAGGAATACATCGTAGGCGAGAAACTCAGCTATGTCCTAACGAACGGCTCGTCGCTTAAGAATATCTCGGAATTTTACGATGGCGGGTACGCCAAGGGGCTTAAGCGCGAGTTTGTGCAAATCGAAGTAACCGATGCTAAAAACGGCGAGGCGCGCGGTAGCTTCAGTGCTTTTTTAAACTCTGCCGCAGGAGCAGATGTCGCCAAAATCAAAGCTCTAGCGAACCGCATCGAAATCGATGAGGAAAAAGGCGAGATCGAGGTTATTTTTAACTTTGATGCGCGAGTAGTGCAGATCAAAAATCTTAGCGAAATAATGAAGCCAAGCGATAGGCTGCGCTCTCCGATCCCGGCAAACATCGAGGTTAAACCTGAACGCTGCGAGGGCAACGCCCTGTTGGATACGCTAGGCATCATCGTGGCTATACCAGTGGTAATCGTGGGCGTAGTGCTATTTCTGCCCGTCGGGGCGATGGAGGCACTGGCGATGCAGCATAGCTCGCGATAATAAAAACCGTGAAATTGCGTATCTTGCAGCGAAACTTACAATGTAATGATCGATGAAGCTCGGCGAAATTTGGTATAACTTAGATCGCAAGTTCGATCTATTTATGATCGCATTTTATTTGGCGGCGATGTGGTACGGATTTCTTTTTAGCTTGAATCCTAAAAGCTTAGATGATCTGAAAATCGCGAATGGAATAATCATGGATGTCGGAAGTGATGATGGGCGCGAATATATGCAGATTTTTACGGATGAGCGCAAATTTATCAAAGTCTTTTTAAATGGCGATACGGATAACCTAACCTCCTTTTATAAAAATAAAATTTTGCTCAATGCAGCAATTGCTGAAGCTAATTTTAAGCGCTCAGGAGCGGACGAGTGGCAAGGTATAAATATCAAGCCTTCTATCTCGCTAATCGCATACGAATGGCTGGAAGGCAAGCGAGTTAAAGCTTGGTATCAAAGCCGTCCGTTTCCGTTTCGGGGTCGCGGTACGGCATATCAGGTCTTATTTTTGGATTATAATGCGAGCGTCGATTCGCCGCAGCGCGAGTATCTGATGAAATTCAGATATGATAAATACGCTACGACGGATGATAAATTTACGGCTACGATATTTGGAGCTTTGACGCTCATTTTTCTTGCGATAATGGCGGGCAAATTTTATCAAGCATGGCGCCAACTGCAATAAACGTTGCGCCGCGAAATTTTAAGTAGCATCGGATAGGCTGAAAACACGGCGCTCAGTATTGATACGAAGCACTTTAAAAGACGCTAGGTTCGGGGCATAAAATTTTATCGCGGGTAGCGGCGGCGAGTAGGATAAGCTTACGGCGATAAATTTAAATCGTCATCAAAAACAGACCGAAACGAGATTTAAAATTTTGATAAATAGCGTGCGCCGAGTTTTGAAATTTTGCGGCTCTAGCTGCGCCAGCTAGCGCTAAATTTTAAAATTTAAACTGCTCGAGGTTTTAAAATTTTAAAATTTTAAATTTCGCGCTCGTTTAGCAGCATCCATAAATTCCAAACGTCAAATGGGGGCGGATGGGCTAAAATAGCCCATTTATCAGCCCTTTAATCGCGTCAGATTTTTCCTTTTTCGCGTCGTTTTTGCTGCTGTTATCGTCCTTTTTTACGCCGAAAAGTTTGTCGATACCCTTGCCGATCTGCTTGTCGAGCTTGCCCTTTAGATAATCCGATTGGATATTGTATTTCGGCTCTTTGATCGTGCCGGTGATGTTTATTTCAAGATCGGTTTTTTCGATGTTTGCCTTAACGGGCACCGAAATCGCGCCTGTTTTGCTGTCCAGCGTGCCGCCCGTGACGTTTAGCTTGCTTTTTTGCGCGCTCATATCGGCGTTGAAATTGATTAAATTCTGCTTGATCGTGCCGTTTACTTTGGCGTCGTTATAGACCTCGCCGCCTAGATCGCGGCCTAAAATTTTACCGATTTTATCGATCAATCCGCCGCTAGGAAGGCGGCCGTTATTGATGATCGCGTCGAATTTGCCGCTGTGCGAGTTTGTATTATACGTAAGATTTGCGTTACCAGTGCCGTCGTAAACGTGATCGATATTTAGAAGCGTCGTAAGCTCTTTGACGATGAAATTTTGGATTTTAAAGTTCGCTTCATCGCCCGCGATCTGTCCGTTCAGCTCACCGCCCGCGACCTTAGAATTTATGGTCGCAAACAGGCTCTTGCCGTCATGCGAAAGCTCGCCCGTCGCAGCAATTTTGCCGTTTAGTCTGCGATTTAAGAAAAACTCCAGTCGCTGCAGGCTCGGGATCAGCAGCGCGTAATTTGCTTTAAGCGCTTTGTTTTTAAACTCGTAGGTGCCGTTTAAGCTCTGAAGCTGCGCCAGATCGGAGTTTGCGCTTACGCTAAAGGTCGCGACTGAGTTTTTGATATTTGTCTGCGCCTGCGCGTCCGCTTTTAGATCATTCGGGAAGTTCTTGCCCGTCGCGCCGTCTAAAAATTTCTTAAAAATCACGCCGTTAGCGAGCGAAATTTGCGCCGTGCCGTTGATACCGTCCTTTAAGCTTAACTTCGCATCGCCGTTTATCGTGCCGTTTCCGATCGCGCTGCCGTAAAACAGAGCCGAAAGCACGGCCAGATTTAGATTGCTCGCCTTAAGCTTTAGATCGCTTAAATTTCCGCTCGCATTCAGGTTGCCGCCCATCGCGTTTAGATTTAAGCTTAGATTTTTAAGCTCATTTTGCGCTAGAGCCGCGCTAAGCTCGCCGTTTGCTTTGCCTTGCAGCTTCACTCCCAGGACGTTTTGCAGCGCGGCTAGATCGTTTGCGTTTAGCTTTGCGCTAAGCTCGCCGTTTTTGTTTTTCAGGTCAAATTTAGCCTCCGCATCCGCTTTAAGCGCGTCTTTAAATGCTGAAATTTGCGAGTTTGAAAGCTCAAGCGTAGAAAAATCGGTCTTTAAATTTCCGTTTGCTTTAACGTCGCCTGAAATTTTGCGCCCGATAAGGCTTTCGAGCTTTGCTAAATCGGGCAAGCTTAGATTAAAATCGGAGTTTAAAGTTTTGTTTTTCAGATCAAATTCCGACTTTTCGGCGCTGATTTTGCCTAGAGTCGAATCGATCTTGCTTGCTGCTCGCAGGACGTCATTTTGCGCCGTGATGTCCGAGTTTAGCGTGATCTGCACGCCCTTTGGGATGGAAATATTCATATCTTTAAACGCAGATTCGTTTAGGATCAAATTTGAGCTCTTGATGCTTGCGTTGCCCTCTGCGCCGCCGCCTCCAGCTTTGATGTCCGAGAGCACGTCGATATTTCCTTTTGCGTAGATCGGCAGAGAGGCCACGGCAAGGGCTTTTTCGACGTTTAGGCCCTTAGCGTCGATTTGTAGATCAAGCGGACTAAGGTCTTTTAAATTTGCTAAAAATTTTACGTTACTATCAAAAATCCGCCCGCTGCCGTTGATACCGAATTTGTCAAGATCGCCTAAAATTTGCCCCTTAAGGCTTAGCCCTTCGCTCGTTTTTATGCCGAGCTTGGCTAGATCGTGCGCGTTTGCGTCGTAGTTAAGATCGAAAGAGCGCGCAAAAAGCGAGTATTTACCCTTTACGTTTACGTTTGCAGCGTCATTTACGTTGGCGCTGATGTCCAGATCGCCGAAATTTAGATCGAATTTCTCAAGCTTCACGTCAAGGCCGCTTTTTTCTTTGATCAAATTTTCTACGTAAGGCTTAGTAAGATTGTTGCCAAAATCGCTGAAAAATAGGCAGCCGGTGCCTACGATAAGCAGGATTAAAATTCCTGTGATTATGCCGAAAATTTTCATTTCGTCCCCTTAAAATTTAAAATTTGAGGGTATTATAGCCCTTAAAATTTAACGTTTGAAATCTTAATACTTGAGTTAAAATCACTAAAGTTTTATAAAAATTTTTCATAAACTATTGACAAGATTTTAAATTTTGCATATAATCTTAGCACTCAAACACATTGAGTGCCAATTTTAGAAATCACAAATCAAAGAAAGGACTGAAATGAAATTTCAACCACTTGGCAAGCGCGTTCTAATAGAGCGCGAGGAGGAAACCAAAAAGACCGCTTCGGGCATCATCATCCCCGACAATGCTTCAAAGGAGAAGCCTTCGACCGGCAAAATCGTAGCCGTCGGCAGCGAATGTGAAGGCGTCAAAAATGGCGATACCGTAGCGTTTGCAAAATACGCAGGCAGCGAGATTAGCTTAGATGATAAGAAATTTCTTATCTTAAATTTAGAAGATGTTTTAGGCATAATTAAATAAAAAGGATTGAAAATGGCAAAAGAGATTATTTTTTCAGACGACGCAAGAAACAAGCTTTACGCGGGCGTTAGAAAGCTAAACGACGCAGTTAAAGTTACGATGGGACCTCGCGGTCGCAATGTCTTAATCCAAAAAAGCTTCGGCGCTCCGGCGATCACAAAAGACGGCGTAACCGTCGCTAAAGAGATTGAGCTAAAAGATACGCTAGAGAATATGGGCGCTTCCTTGGTGCGCGAAGTAGCGAGCAAAACTAACGATCAAGCAGGCGACGGCACTACGACTGCGACCGTACTAGCTCACGCGATCTTTAAAGAGGGTCTACGCAACGTAACTGCGGGCGCAAATCCGATCGAAGTTAAGCGCGGTATGGATAAATTTAGCGCTGCGGTTATTGAGGAGCTAAAAAAATCATCCAAAAAAGTAAGTGGCAAAAAAGAGATCGCTCAGGTCGCTACGATCTCTGCCAATAACGACAGCGCGGTGGGCGATCTGATCGCAGACGCTATGGAAAGAGTCGGCAAGGACGGCGTCATCACCGTTGAAGAGGCGAAATCTATCAACGATGAGTTAAACGTAGTCGAGGGAATGCAGTTTGACCGCGGCTATCTAAGCCCATATTTCATTACAAATGCCGAGAAGATGCTAGTCGAGCTAGCTTCTCCACTAGTGCTTCTATTTGACAAAAAAATTACAAATTTAAAAGATCTACTTCCGGTTTTGGAGCAGGTTCAAAAAAGCGGCAAACCGCTTCTAATCATCGCCGAGGATATCGAGGGCGAGGCACTTGCGACTTTAGTCGTAAATAAACTTCGCGGCGTGCTAAATATATCCGCGGTCAAAGCCCCTGGATTTGGCGATCGCAGAAAGGCGATGCTTGAAGATATCGCGATTTTAACGGGCGGCACCGTCATCAGCGAGGAGCTTGGAAGAACGCTGGAAAGCGCTTCTATGGCCGATCTCGGACAAGCCGAGCGCATCGTGATCGACAAAGACAACACCACTATCGTAGGCGGCGCGGGCAAGAAAAAAGATATTGACGCGCGCGTTTCGCAGATCAAAGCTCAAATCGCCGAAACTACGAGCGATTACGACAAAGAGAAGCTTCAAGAGCGCATGGCTAAGCTTAGCGGCGGCGTTGCGGTCATCAAGGTGGGCGCTGCGACCGAAACCGAGATGAAAGAGAAAAAAGATCGCGTGGACGACGCTCTAAATGCAACCAAAGCGGCCGTAGACGAGGGTATCGTAATCGGTGGCGGCGCTGCTCTAATCAGAGCTGGACTTAGCGTAAAACTAGCTCTAAGCGGCGACGAGCTTATCGGCGCAGACATCGTTAAGCGCGCGCTTTTCGCTCCGCTTCGCCAGATCGCCGAGAATGCGGGATTTGACGCGGGCGTCGTAGCAAACGCCGTCGAGCAGAACAAAGACAAAAAATTCGGCTTCAACGCCGCAAATGGCGAGTACGTCAATATGTTTGACGCAGGTATCATCGATCCGGTCAAAGTCGAGCGTATCGCGCTTCAAAATGCGGTCTCCGTCGCAAGCCTGCTTCTAACGACCGAAGCGACCGTAAGCGAGATCAAAGAGGAGAAACCTGCAATGCCTCCAATACCTGATATGGGCGGAATGGGTGGCATGGGTGGAATGATGTAGTCCCATAGGAGCGTCATTCGGCGCTCCTATGCCATTGCAACGGCGTGGTGAGATTTTACGGTGCCCCCGCAATGCCTTTGCGGCGATGCTTTTGCTATGCGCCGTAAAATGAGATGTGCCGCGTTTTGGATATGTCTAAGGCGCGGCGATTTATTATGAATTAGCGATTAAGCGGTGTGATTTTTAGTCACTGCATGATCTTATAAATTTCGTATCTCACCGCAAATTTACAGTTTTGCCGCATTATCCTTTAAATTTAAAAACTTTATTTAAGCTTGCTTTTTACCTTAAATTCTGACTTGCCGCTCAAAATTTAAGCGCAGAATTCTAAAACTTTAAAATTTTCAGCTATCCCACCTAAACACTTACAAGATAAAATTTTTTCGTGGCATCATATTTTTGTTGTGATAAAATTTTATTGCCAAACAGAATCCTAGCTACGGAATTTTTAAAGTTTAGCCTTTATCAATGTTTTGTTTAGCGATACGGCTTGGAATTAGAGCTGAAATTCCATAGCCTTACTTATTAAATTTAACGCGGCTTAATCTAAGCTTTGCTAAATTTCGCCTAAAATCCATGGAAAGGAAAACGATGAAAAATTTAGCTCGTATCTTTTTAATCGCGTTCATTTTGACGAGCTTTTCTGGCGCTTTTGCCGCGCAGCAAAGCCACAAATCTACCGCCGCGCAGCAAAACCATAAATATAAAATTTCATCTCAAAATCTGCGAGCCAAAGATCATCCGAGTAAAAATACCTCGGCAAAATTCTCTGCCGAGCCACATGCTAAAAAATCTGCAAATGCTAAAAGCCTTTCAAATTCCAAGTTCACAAAAAATATGCGTGCATCTGGGAATTCAGCTAAAAATTCCACGCAAAAAAGTACGAAAAATTTTACTAAAAATCCCGGGCAAAATTCCGCATCGCATTCTGCGAGAAATAAAGCACCTAGGCGCCCGGCTAGTCAATCAGGCAGTCAGAATGGAGCTAGCAAGAGCCTAGTCGCGACGCTGATGCGTTTGCCAAAGACCCGTATTGATGAGGATGAGGTGCCAAACGCCCGCGATACGGAGCAAACTTACAGAGGTGCAGATATGCGGAGAAATGCAAGCGCGCAAACTCACGGAGGCGCAGATGAGCAGACCGGCAGAACCGTAGACGCACAAGCTCGAAAATTAACGACGACTCGAATTGCACAACCGCAAGCTCGCTATGGCTATAGTGCAACTCGTTCTGGCGCTATGGGGCATACAGCTGCAGCTCATTCGAGCGCCACGAAGTATACGGCTCGTCAAAATGCTCGCGCGCCCTATCTTCCCACATCTGCTCGCTTTAACCGTGCGATAGGGCGCTCTGGCGGTAGCGCGCTTGGTAGGATGCCGTCGCCAGAGCGAAGTAATGCGCTAGGGCAAGGTGCTGCGATGCGTTATGATGAGCGTTGGGCGAAGCCCGCTCCACAGCCGTATGAGCCTGCGCCTGAGACCGAGAAAAAGCGCGGGCTGATATTTTCGTCGCAGTGGGGTCCTGCCGCGCCGAAAAGTAAGTGGCAGCAGCACGAAGCCCCGACGGATGACGCTTCGTCGCGCAATGAGTCGGTGATGGATATGCTGCAGGACAAGATGAGCAGGGTCAAGGTGAATATGGAGCTGGTGCGCTAGCCTAGGCGGCGCGCCAGCGCAATTTATATGCGTAGGCGGTTTAAATTTTGCTGCCTCTATAAGATCGCGATACTGGCGCGGTGTGCAAACACGAACGGCTGACGTTTTTTCGGCTTTGCCGCCGTGCGAAACAATGCCCTAATGCTGCAATTAAAGATAGAATTTTTATATTTCATCCACTTGCTTTGAAATTTCACGACTGCATGCCGCGCTGCTAGGATAAACCATACTGCACTCGTTTTGCGCGAGTGAGCGCTGCGACGATACTGTGGGTAAAATTTCGCCAAAATTTAAAAAGCTTAATTTTGTAATTTTACGTCGCAGGACTTCGCTTGCCTGCCAAGTTTGCGGAATTTTGCTTAGCTGCGTGGTTTATTAAATTTCGCTTGCCATCAAATTTTGTAGAGTTTCATTTGTTGTCGGAATTTTTAGAATTTTATTAGATGGCGGAATTTTATAGAACTCTATTTGCTAAAATTTCACGGCGAAATAAAATTTTCCGCAAGTGCGAAAGCAAAATTTAGCGAGTGAAATTATACGGCGGGTGGCGAGTGCGAATTATTAAATTTTAACCCCGTTTTGAATAAAATAGCGCAAAAAATTCTAAAGGCTTAAATTTGAAAAATCGCTATCCGACCCGCCAAATCTCCGTCGGCTCCGTCAAAATCGGCGGCGGCGCGCCCATCTCCGTGCAGTCGATGAGCTTTTCTAAAACCAAAGATGTGGAGGGCACGCTAGAGCAGATAAACCGCCTGTATTTCGCGGGCTGCGACATCGTGCGCTGCGCCGTGCTTGATAAGCAGGACGCTGACGCGCTCGCGCGGATAAAAAAAAGCTCGCCGCTTCCTATCGTAGCGGACATTCATTTTAATTTTCGCTTGGCGCTGCAGGTCGCGGAGTTTGTCGATGCTATCCGCATCAATCCGGGCAATATCGGCGGCAAGGAGCGTATCAAAGAGGTCGTGCGCGCGTGCAAAGCTCGCAGCCTGCCTATCCGCATCGGCGTAAATTTGGGCTCACTCGAGGAGCAGTTTGAGCAAAAATACGGCCGCAGCGTGGAGGCGATGGTGCAAAGCGCGCTGTATAACGCCGCGCTGCTTGAGGATGAGGACTTTAGCGACATTGCGATCTCGCTTAAGACTTCGGATGCGCCGAGCACGGTGGCCGCATATCGCGCGCTACGCCCGCTATGCGAGTATCCTTTTCATCTGGGCGTGACCGAGGCGGGGACGAAATTTCATGCAAGCATCAAGAGCGCAATCGCGCTGGGAGCACTTCTGATGGAGGGGATCGGCGATACGATGCGCGTGAGCATCACGGGCGAGCTTGAGGAGGAGATCCGCGTCGCGCGCGCGATCCTGCAGGATGCGGGCGTGCAAAAAAGCGGCGTCAATATCATCTCGTGCCCTACTTGCGGGCGTTTGCAAAGCGATCTGCTAAGCGCGATCAAAATCGTCGAAGAAAAAACCGCGCACATCAAAACGCCGCTAAATATCAGCGTCATGGGCTGCGTCGTAAATGCGATCGGCGAGGCGAAGGGCGCGGATGTGGCGATCGCGTTCGGCAACGGGCGCGGTATCGTGATGCGCCACGGCGAAGTGGTTGCCAAACTCGATGAGAGCAAGCTCGTGGAGCGGTTTTTGCAAGAGGTCGAGGACGAGGTGCGGGTTCGCGAAGGGGCGTGATAGCTGCGGAGCACCCGGTTTGCTAAAGTCTTTATTGCGCGCGGCTCAGCCGCGCGGATCGGCGTTTGGGCGCGTTGGGTTCACTGCGGTTCGTTTAGGCTCATCAACACAGCGTGTCTGAGGCGTAAAATTTTAAAATTTAATTCCGAGGCGACGCTTTTAAATTTGAGCTTTTGGGAATGCGGCTTGGAATTTTAGTTTGGAATTTCAGGTTTAAAATTTTAGCTCTAGGATTTCGTTTTGGAATTTTGGGTTTGAAATTTTAACTTTGCAATTCGCCGTGAAATTTTATTTTAAAATTTGAGCCTCGCGATTCGGTGCTAAATTTGCGGCGTGAAATTTCGATACGTAAAATTTTAAACCATAGAGCTCAGCGGCGTAAAATTTCAAGGCACGACATTGAAGTTTAGCCGCGTTAAATTTAGTGCGATTTATTGCGACAGACACACTGTTTTGCGAAACAGAGGGCGAGCGTTAAATTTAAATGCCGCGGCATTTGGCTCATTGTTTAATGCGTTTGAAAAATTTCAGATCGCGACATTTCGGTTTAAATTTAGCAAAGTTCGCTTGCCGCAGCTTGGGCGCAAAATTTAATGCCCGAGCCGGGGGCGCTAAATTTTAATATACGGGCTTAAAATTTTTAAAGAATTCTAAGCCCTAGTGAAATTTCAAGCTCTATGAAATTTCAAAATTTTAAATCCGCCGCGGCTGCCTTTAGGCGCAGCTTTAAATAGCCGCGGTGTGTGCGGCATAAGAGCGCAGCGGCTTAAAATCGCGTGGCTTTTGGAAGCGCGAAATTTTCAAAGCTGCGATAGTTCTAAGGTCTCGCGACGAGCGTTCAAAGCCGCATCGGTTTTCAAAAGCGCTGGACCGGGGGCTGCGGATTAAAATTTACGATTTTATAGAGCTTAAAATTTAGACGCGCAAAAGCGCGCGAAACGAGGGGAAGCGATGGTAACGAAGCAGAATGTGCCTGCAAATTTATACGATCTGGATATGGAGCGCGCGATTTTAAGCTCGCTTTTGCAAAACGAGGACGCATACGGCGAGCTGAGCGAGATAATCTCGGTCGGCGATTTTTTCTATAAGCCGCACGCCGACATCTACGAGGCGATCGTCAAGTGCTCCTCGCACAACGAGCCGATCGCGCCGAGCTTCGTTAAAAAATGGCTAGCCGAGCGCTACGACGATGGCGCATTTACCGAGGTTGTAGCCACCAGCGGCGTGGTCGATGCCCCAAAATACGCGCTCGAGCTGCGCGAAAAATCGATCAAGCGCTCGCTAATCAAGGTCGCGCACGAGATCCCTTCGATGGTAAACGAAGCCGTGCGCAGCAAAGACACCGCCGATAAAATCAGCTCTAAAATTTACGAGCTCGTCGATGAGGAGCGCCACGGCGGCATCAAAAAATCGCACGAGATCATCGCCGACGTAGTAGAGGAGCTGAAGCGCCAAAAGGCGCTCGCAGGCTCGGAGCTCGTGGGGCTAGATACGGGCTTTCGCTTCCTAAACGACTGCACGAAGGGGTTGAAACCGGGTGAGCTCATCATAATCGCCGCCCGCCCCGGTATGGGAAAGACCGCTTTTGCGCTAAATTTGATGATGAAAACTCTGCAAAGCGGCAAGGGCGTCGTATTTTTCTCGCTCGAGATGCCCTCCGTGCAGCTGATGTATCGCATACTAAGCGCGCTTAGCTCGATCCCGCTAAGCGACATAATGAGCGCCAAGCTCAGCGACGACGACTGGACGCGCTTCAACGACGCCTGCGACGCGGTGCTGAATATGCCGCTTTTCGTCTATGACAGCGGCTATGTAAACATCCACCAAGTCCGCACCCAGCTGCGCAAACTCAAATCCGCAGACGCCAATATCAAGCTTTGCGTGATCGATTACATCGGACTTATGACGAGCACGAGCAACTACTCCGAACGCCACCTGCAAATCGCCGAAATTTCGCGCGGGCTCAAGCTCTTAGCGCGCGAGCTCAACATCCCAATCATCGCGCTGTCGCAGCTAAACCGCTCGCTTGAGGCGCGCTCTAACAAACGCCCGATGCTAAGCGATCTGCGCGAAAGCGGCGCTATCGAGCAGGACGCCGACATTATACTTTTCGTCTATCGCGATGAGGTTTATAAAGAGCAGATGGAGCGCGAGCGCATTTCGCGGCTGGAGGCCGAGGGCAAGGACGCGGGCGAGCCCGTGTTTAGGCGCAACGACTATCAGGAAAAGGCCGAAATTATCGTCGGCAAAAACCGCTCGGGCGAGGCGGGCAGGACGATCGAGGTGGGCTTTCAGGGCAGATTTACCCGCTTTGTCGATACGAGCTTCGGCGGCGAGCCCAGCGAGAGTGCGATCTTTAATGAAAACGACAATCTCGACTACGTCTCGCAGCTGCAAGATCAGGGCTTTGAGGAGCCCGCTGCGGCGCGCTTCGATATGCCGAATCCCGATGCGGCTCAGAATTTGCAGCAAAATTTAACGCAGAATTTTAATGAAGCCCAAAATTTTAACGAAGCTCAAAATAGCGGCGTAAGTTTAAACGAAAGCTCTGCTGGTGCTCGAAATTCCGGGGTAAATATCGATTTTGACGAGATGCCTAGCTTCGGTCAAAGCGATGCGCAGGTCGGCGAGGAGATAGACGGCGAGTCTAAATTTAGCGCAGAGCAGGGCTTAGCAGAGGTACAGCGCGCGGCACAGGACGCACCGCAAAAGCAAGAATTTGAGGGTCAACATTTAGATGATGTAATAGCGGGCGGTATCTCGCCCGAAACAGAGGGCGTGCATAAAAATTTAGCGGACACTCTGCAAGGCGCAAAAGACACATCGCAAGGCGCAAATAACACTCAGCAAGAGGGCACTACGTATTTTGAAAGAGATGATGAGCCGCCTTTTGAAGCGCAAGAGGATGAGGCGAAATTTAAACCCGCGCCGCCTTTAAATATCGAAGAAATGGGCATTCCAAAGATCAATGAGGCAAACAGGCTCGATGACGACGACGCGCCGCTGGATCTGTGAAATAGCGCTTAGGCTAGCGCTGATCGTTAGCGTTTTTTGCTTCGCGCTTTACGCGCAGGATTTCAGTGACGCGGGCTTTTGCGCGCTGGCGGCGTTTTGGGCTTACGCGCTATTTCGGGTGCTATTTACCTTTTTTTACGAGGCAAAGCAGCGCGCCAATGCGGCGCTATTTCGCAGCGGCGGGACTTTGATTAAAATTTTTAGAGGCAGGCTCATAAGCGGGGTTTTTGCCTGCGCGGGCGCGATCCTCTTAAGCGTCACTTTGGCGCTAGGCCTAGCGGATCTGCGCGGCGCGGAGCTATTCGTGACGCTCGCGGCGCTGCCTGCAGCTCTTGCTCTGATGCGCCTAGCGGTGCTTAAGCTTAGCCTAAAAGAGATTAAAAACCCTAGAATTTTATCGCTGAAGCTTAGCATTTTGCTGCTCGCCGTGCTTGCCGTAGCGGTAAATTTCGCCATAAATTTAGCCTATTTGCAGCTTGCGGACGCTACGGATTCAGCTGAGCACTCTTTAAATTCCGCGATAAATTTTACTCCGCTTACCCGCACCGCTTCATCCGCCGAAGACTTCGTGAGGAATAACGCTTCGGCACCCGTCGGAAATTTTGCAACATATAATGCCGCTAAATCCGTTAAAAATTTCGCGGCGAATAACGCTGCCATAGTTATTAGAAATTCCGAGACCGATAATGCTGTCAAGTCCGCACCGGACGCCGTCAAAAATCCTACCGCTTCGCCCGCAAATTTTAAAGCAGGCTCCGTCAGAGCGGTGCACGCCTCGGCTGAAAATTCAAAGGCAAATACCGCAGCCGCGCCGCAGACCTTCGCTAAAAATTCTACGACTAGCCCCGCCGCAGCGAAAAATTTAGCCCAAAATCCCGCCGCACCGAGTATGGCTGCCGACAATTCCGCCAAAAATTCCGCGACAAGCCCCGCATCGGTAGCCGAAATTTTTGAAATTTTAAAATCTACCGTGCCGCAAGCGCACTTCAGATCCGCCCTGCTAAATGAAATTTACGCTTTGAAATTTTACAAAAACGCGCTGTTCGAGCTGGCGCTGTCGCAGAGCCCTAGCGCGCTAAAAATCGCTCTTTTGTTTCTGATCTGCGCGGGAGATTTCCTCTTTTACTGCGCGATCTTGCATCTTTGCGCCTTCGTGCTTTTTATGCCGCGAGCAGCAGCCGCGCCCAAAATAGGGCGCTTTAGCGGCACGATCTTTGCGCTTGCTTACGTCACGCTGTGTTTGATCTGCGCCGCGCAGACGCGCACGGCAGGCAGCGGAGCGGAGGGCGCACATCCTAAAAGCGCAGTCGAGACGAGCGTGCAGATCGTACTGCAAAGCGGCGAGCGGCTGATCTTAAGCGCGCGCGAGGCGGACGCGCTAAGAGGCGAGCTAAACGCTACGCGCTTCGCCGCGGAAGTAAACGCCGCGTCCGCGCTAAATAGCTACATCGACGCCGTTTATGACGAGGGCGCGAGGCTTAGCGCGCAGAAAATGGCGGATTTCAATTACTCGTTTTTGAGCGATTATCTGGTGCTGTGGCACGGCGTGTGGGACGATGACGCGGGTGCGTATCTGAATGAGAAATTTGCGGGCTTCGTGAGCGAGAGCTTCCCGAAAGATTTTGGCGAAAACATCGCTAAAATCGCTGCGGCGAACGTCAAAGATTATGAGAGCTCGCTAAATTTTACGCTCAAAAAATACGGCGCGAAAGTTGATCTCAACGTCACGCAGAGCTTCAGCCTAAAAAGCAAGGCGTATCGCGCGAGCGGGACGGGGCTAGGGGCGCTGGGCGGCGTGCTGGGCGCAAAGCTGATAAGCAAGAGCCTCGCTAAAACTGCGGCCAAGACGGGCGCGAAGACCCTTACCAAAGCGGGCGCCAGCGCAACAAGCGGTAGTGCGGGGCTCGTGTGCGGTCCGGGCGCGGTGGTGTGCGTGCCCGCGTTTGCCGTGGCTACGTGGTTCGGGCTGGATTTCGCGTTTGCCAAGGGCGACGAGGCGCTGAACCGAGAGGAGTTTGAAGCTGCGATCGTGCGCGATATGATGGCGGCGAAAGAGGAGCTAAAGCGCGCGCTGGCGCAGGATTTCAACGCGACGATAGATGAAATTTCGAGTGAAATTTTAAATTTAGATGGGAAGTAGGGCAGCGGATTATGGAGCTTTCGTGTGTAGCGGGCACTGGGCGGCGTGCATCAAAATGAGCAGTTCGGTAGGCAGTTCGGCAGGTACGAAACGGTAGCGAAACTGGCGGCGACAAAATAGGCGGTGCAAAACAAGTAGCGCAGCGGGTGTGCAATAAACAGCGCCTCGGGTTTTTGAATTTATAAAATTTTATCCTGCTTTGCTTACTTTGCCGCACCTGCGCGATTTAAATCGGTTACGAGTAAAATTTGGCGGCGGATTGCGGAATTTACGTGCGCGAGGCTTGTGCGACAGCGGCGAAATTTTAAAATTTGATCTAAGCGCAGGCGGGTGGGATTACGGCGCATTTATCGCGCCGCCGAGCTCCTTAAATTTAAGAGCTAACTAAAAATTTTTAAATATAATCGCCGCTTAAAATAAGGAGTGCTAATGAAAAAATTCTATCTTAAAATTTTGCTATTTGCGTTTATAACGGCATTCGCGGCGATCCCCGCTACGGCAAAATCGCATTTGACAAGCTTGATAAAGTTAGAGGATTTTAATAACGAAGAGCAAAGGATGCTTTTTAAATCCTGCGATTACGGTGACGGAAAATATGGATCGTGCAATAAACTCGTTGAAATTTTATCTAAAGAGTGCGAGGATGGTGATATGCGCTCATGTACTATACAGAGTGATTTTTTACAATCTTTGTTTAGAGAAGAGGAAGCTATGAAATATCTGATTAAGCTGTGTGATGCTAACCTTATCGAATATTGCATGGGGCTAGGTTGGGAAGATATAGAATTTAACGGCAATATACAAAGGGCAATTAGGAGTTTTGAAAAAGTATGCGATAGCAAGCTGAAGAATAGTGAGCTTTTTTGTAGAATGAATGAGGAATTAAAGAGCTGTTTAAAAGATAAAGAATGCAATCCGATAATAAAGGGCAAGGCTCTTTTAAAAAGAACTGTAGAGGAGCTGAAATGAGAAGTATTGGCGTTTTATTCTTATTGATTATGATATTGTCGTGTCCGTTATCTGCCAAATCTACGGCAGAGGAACAAAATCTTTATAACGAATGCAATAAAGGAAACGGCAAATATAGCTCATGCACTAAACTAATAGAAATTTTATCTAAAAAATGCGATAGCGGTAATATGGAAAAATGCAATGATTTGGGCTATGTTATGGGTTTAGAGCTCGGTATGCGTGAAGCGGCTTTTGTGCCCTTAGAAAAATCTTGCAAGGCAGGTATTGCAGCATCTTGTTTTAACCTCGGTATACATGATATTGCGATAAGAGGCAATGTCAAAAGAGCGGCACATAACTACGCTATAGCTTGCGAAAAATATTCAGAGCATCTAGAAAAAGAAAGAATATTTAAACTAAAATCTTGCGAGCTGAAGGTGGCTTTAGAAAACTGCTTACGAGATGAGGAGGAACACGATCCCGTAAAGTGCGCGAAAAAAGTCTTTTGGGAAATAAGCGATAAATACGACGCGAATTCAACCAAGGAGTAAAAGATGGCAAATCCAAAGAAGGGCAAAGAGCAATAATGAAAGAATTTTATCCCGTAATTTTGGCATCTTTAATAACGCAAGCCGCGGCAGAAATCAACCAAAGCGTAGCCGCTAGTAAAAGATAAAATTTACGTCGCCTGCCGATCTAAATTTAAATTTATATCATTCGTAAGGATTAAAATGAAAGCGCTATGTTTATACTCGCAATAAAACAAGCGTGCAAATAGGTACTAGGTATGAGCGAGGAGGAGGAAGAGCAAATTTTATATTTGAGGCGGTATTTAAAGCTGGGCTGCAAAGACGGCGACGCGCAAATGTGTAAGGATTTAGGAAAAACAGGGAATTAGGGCAGAATTTTAAATACTAAATTGCCCCACTTGCAAGCTCACAAAATTCGGACTTTAAAATTTAATCTTAATTGGGCTATAATCTTAGAATTAATATTCAAAAAGGAGTTTTTATGCAAACACAAAATAATTTTATAAACCGCGAGCTAAGCTGGCTACGCTTCAATACCCGCGTGCTGGAACAATGCAAAAAGGATATCCCGCTAATTGAAAAATTAAAATTTCTAGCGATTTACAGCACGAATTTAGACGAGTTCTATATGATCCGCGTGGCGGGTCTGAAGCAGCTTTTCACAGCCGGCGTTATAACCAGCGGCGATGACGAGATGACGCCTCTTGAGCAGCTGCGCGCGATCCGCTCCTATCTAAGAAACGAACAAACCGAGCTTGAGCAGCAGTATTTCGGCATCCAAAAGGAGCTTTGCAAAAACGGGCTTTTTATCAAAAGCTACGACGAGCTACAGCCCGAGCTAAAGCCTGCGGCGGACGAGTTTTTTTTCTCGCAGATAATGCCCGTCATCGTCCCGATCGCAGTCGATGCAACCCATCCGTTCCCGCATCTAAACAATCTCAGCTTCTCCCTTGCGGTCAAGCTCTGCGATGAGGGCGCGCCCGAGTCGGTGCATTTTGGGATGATTAGAATTCCGCGTGTGATCCCGCGCTTCGTGCAGGTCGCGCAAAACACCTACGTGCCGATCGGCACTATCGTAAAGCGCCACGCGGAGGAAATTTTCCCCGGCTACAAGCTTCTTAGCTCCGCAGCTTTCCGCGTCACGCGAAACGCCGACATCGTGATCGAAGAGGAGGAAGCCGATGATTTTATGATGATCTTAGAAGCGGGGCTTAAGCTGCGCCGTAAAGGGGCTTTCGTGCGGCTTCAGATCGAAAAGGATGCCGATGCCGAATTATTAGAATTTCTAAATTCCCATCTTAAAATTTTTTACAAAGATATATATGAATGCGCTGTGCCGCTTACGCTGGACGGGCTTTGGGAGATCGCTTCCAATAAGGATTTTTCCTTTCTAGCCCATCCTCAGTATCTGCCAAAGACCCTGCCCCCCTTTAACGAAAACACCTCCGTTATGAGCGCGATGGAGAAGGAAGATATCCTGCTGATCCATCCTTACGAGAGCTTCGATCCCGTCCAAAAGCTCATTAAAGAAGCCGCAAAAGATCCAAAGGTTATCTCGATCCGCATGACGCTGTATCGCGTGGAGAAAAACTCCCCGATCGTCCAGAGCCTGATCGAAGCCGCAAGCGACGGCAAGCAGGTGACGGTGATGGTAGAACTTAAGGCGAGGTTTGATGAGGAAAACAATCTGCACTGGGCGAAGGCGCTCGAAGACGCCGGCGCGCACGTCATCTACGGTATCACGGGCTTTAAAGTCCACGCCAAGGTAACTCAGATCATCAAAAAAGAGGACGGCAAGCTTAAATTTTATATCCACCTAGGCACGGGCAACTACAACGGTTCGAGCGCTAAAATTTACACCGACGTGAGCTTTTTTACTTGCGGCGATCGCTTCGATAAGGACACGACGAATTTCTTCCACATCCTCTCGGGCTACAATAAAAACCGCAAGCTAGGCAACCTCTCTATGTCGCCGATGCAGATCAAAGAGCGGCTCTTAGCGATGATAAAAAACGAGGAGAAAAAAGGCTCTGCCGGTAGGATCATCGCTAAGATGAACGCTCTTGTCGACGGCGATATGATCAAGGCGTTATATAAGGCAAGCGCTGCGGGCGTAAAGATCGATCTCATCGTGCGCGGCATCTGCTGCTTGCGCCCGGCGCTTAAGGGCGTCAGCGAAAATATCCGCGTGATCTCGATCGTCGGCAAATACCTAGAGCACGCTAGAATTTTTTACTTCGCGCACGCGCAGCCTAGCCTATACATCGCGAGTGCGGATTGGATGCCGCGAAATTTAGAGCGCAGACTGGAGCTGATGAGCCCGATTTACAACGAAAATCTGCAAAACAAGCTAAAAGAAATTTTAAAGCTTCAGCTAAGCGATAACGAGCTTGCATTCGAGCTGCAAAGCAGCGGCGAATACCAAAAGATAGAGCCTAAAAAAGGTGAAGAGAGGATCGACGATCAGGAATTTTTAGAAGCTTATTTTAGTAAAATTTATAAAAACATCCGCAAGCATGATGAAAGCGGCACGGCGCTAACTAAGCTTTTGAAAGAGAGCTAGGCGCCTAGAAATTTTGCGTCGTTTGGGCTAGCTATTCGCTAAGCCCGCGCGCAGACCGAGATCATAAAATATTAGATGCAGAATTTTGCGCCGTGAACGCGCGAGTAGATTTACAGAAATTTCAAAGGGATTAAATGAAAAGATATCTTTATCTAGCCGTTATAGCTATGTTTTGCATGGGTGGAGTCTTTGAAGACGCGGACAAGCTCTATGAGGACGGCGATTATTCTAAAGCGATAAAAATGTGGCAGCGCAGCTGTGACGGCGGAGATACGCGAAGCTGCTATAGGCTCGGGGGTTTATATAAATTCGGCATCAACACCACGCAGAGCTATCAAAAGGCAGCGGAGGTTTATAAAAAAACTTGCGATGGTGGGGATATGACCGGCTGCTATGAGCTTGCAGGACTATACTTCGAAGGCTATGGTGTTAGACAAGATTATCAAAAGGCGGCGAGCCTGCATCAAAAGGCTTGTGACGGCGGCAATATGCTTTCGTGCAATTTGCTTGCAATTTTATACGAATCCGGTATCGGCGCCCCAAGAGACAAGCACAAGGCTATGGTTTTGCGTCAAATGATTTGCGATAACGGTGATGCAGATATGTGCAATAACCTTGCATATTTATATAAAAACGGCGACAAGGTCGAGCAGGACTTGCAAAAGGCAGAGATTCTATATAAAAAAGCGGCTGTTTTGTACCAAAAGAAAGCTCAAATAAATCAAAAGAAATGCGATGAAGGCGACTTATACGAGTGTCAGCGCCTAGCGGATCTATATATAGACGGCAGGGGCGTAGAGAAGGATTTCAAAAAGGCTGCGGATTTATACCAGAAGGCTTGTGACGGCGGCATGGCGGCGTCGTGCTTGATTCTGGGAGACTTATACAAAGCAGGCAATTACCAAAAAGCGGCAAGCCTATATCAAAGCGGGCTAAATTTGCTTAAAAATACTTGCGAGAGCGGGGACGCGGACTCGTGTAATTATCTCGGAGATTTATATAAAAATGGATGGCACATTAAACAAGATAGATCCTTGGCAAAAGAATTTTACGGGAAAGCATGCGATTTAGCAGAGCAGATCGGCTGCGACGAATACAAGCAATTAAACGAAGCGGAACTCATCGAGGATAAACACGGTATCGCACCGAGCGCGCCTTAATCCGTGAAGTTTGCATGCTTGCGCGCAAACAAGGCTACGCAATCAGCGAGCTATCAAATTTTAGAATTTTAAAATTCTAAATTTTATAAATTATCTTAGGCGCAGCTTCCTAGAAATACTAATTTGCCATGATACTAGCTATATACTACGCGTAAATAAAATTCCACTCACTTATGATAAAATTTTAAAATTTCTGAAGTTAAAATTTGAAAATTTACTCACTGTCTCATCGCATGCATTTCATGAAAATACTTTTAAATTTAAAGTAAAAATTTGTAATTTTAAAAAATATATTTCTACTGTATTCAGTTGTGATATGTGTTGTTACATTAGGAAATTTTTTCTTATATTCACTTAAAATTTGAGGAAGGTTATATTGTGAATAATTTATTGAAATTCCAGCTCTTAATGTTCCTGAAATGGTTGTATTTCCTTCTTTTAAATCTTCTCTCATAAGCTCTAATAATTTTTTTGCTTCTTGACTATAATATAAAACTTTTTCTCCCTCTGATGTAAAATGTATTCCCTGTCTTGAACGAATCATAAGGGTTACTCCAAGTTCTTCTT
>ERZ773009.112-NODE-112-length-55987-cov-17.174176_pt1 | contig 55987 bp, 57 predicted proteins | sample MGYA00580663_ERZ773009 | MGnify/ENA primary metagenome ERZ773009 (study PRJEB29015, sample SAMEA2737969) | human oral metagenome | biome: human oral; feature: human-associated habitat; material: dental | place: China | collected 2026 ... | reverse complement strand
CGAGCCAGCCAGGCGGGTCTGAAGGAAATGATGACGAGACGAAGAGTGGGGGCTGCGTTGAGGAGCTACTTCCAATCGACAATGGTGGCATCGACCATGGCTTTCGCCATAGCATCATCTGAAGCATCGTTAACATCATAGTAATGAGCCGTATCTAAATAATTAGCCGCCACGCCTAAAATATGCAGCTCATCCATCAGCACATGCGCTCGGTCCAGCGCCGACACCGAGATAATGGGGCAAGCTAAAATGATCTTATCGACCCGAACGGGCTTGAGCCAAGTCACTGCCGCTTCTAGCGGAGCCGGACTATCCAAGCCGTCGTCGACCAGGATGACATTGTAGCCTCGTAAGTTTTCGGGCGAGACCTCCTGCGGCTCGATATTCTTATCTACCTCAAAGATAGCCTGCCGAACTTTCTCGTCCAGCCAGCCGGCATATTCACCGTAGTAATATTGCTGTTCAGATTCGCTGAGTCGGGGATTAACTGCTACCACTCCACCGGGCATGACCATGGCGTAGTCAATACTTTCGTCGTCAATATGGATCGTCTTCATCAGCAAGCGTCTCAGGACGGCGTGCAGATTTACCGCTATCTGGTAGCCGACTGCCACACCGGCCTGGCTCAGTGCCACTACTGCCGTATTCTCATAGCGATAGAGAGGCATTAGCTCGTCAGCCAGCTTCACTCCCGCCTCAGCTCGGGACTTAAAATACATGTGATCATTATAGCAAAGCCACGCCTTGCACTAGTAGTTTAATTTGCTAGATACGATGCTCACCATTCTTCACTCTATTATCATTTCCTTTGTTGCCGCCTGGCTGGCTCGTGACACAGCTCTGGCTTCAAGCGTGCACAGTCTTCAGGAAATGACTAATAGAGTTGAAGGACAAAAGACACCCTTTAATACGCTAAGGACTATATGCGTCAGAGTAGCTCACCTAAGCTTCCGATGGCTGTTGATACAGCAACAGGCTAGCAATTGCCCGTGGTAGGTTGTACGTCGCCAGGCCTGAGGAAGCTAGGTGAGTTACTCTGGCTAAGGCATTGATACATACGTAATTTCCCCGGTCTCATTTCTTAATCCAACTTCAGTTGAAGACGGATACTCCTGGTGCGAGTAGTACAGTGTGGTTGACGAAGGCTGTTGATATAACAGTAAGCTAGCAATTGCCAGTGGTACTCGCTGCGTCGCCAGGCCTGAGGAGACCACCTGTACTGCTCGTATACCAAAGAGTTATATATACATAGAGGGAAATTACAGAATCTGCTTTGAGCTATAAAAGCTTTCGTAAGCAATTATACCTGAGGAGACCACCCGTACTACTCGTACGGAGAGCTATATATTGTATGAGGAGGCCATAAAGTTTGCTCTGAGCTACAGGTGCGATATGGCTCAATCTTTGACCTTGCGATAGCCCGGGCTTTCTGCTAACATAATTTACAACAAGATCAGCCAAAGCATAAGACTGATACATTAGATAGGGAAGAAGGGGGATATAGATGCTCGATGTGTTTATAACATCACGGGTCAGGCGTAAGATCGTAGTGGTCTATGCTAAGTACCCGGATTTCAAAACACACGTGCGAGGGCTGGCTAAATTGATCAAAGAAGACCCCGGCAACATCCAGCGGGAGTTGCGCCGGCTGGAGAAAGCAGGCTTCTTAGTCTCGGAGAAACGGGGTAACACCAAGGTCTTCTCGACTAACAAGAGCTTCCCGATCTTTAAGGAGTTGCAGGCGATAGTTATCAAGTCGCAGCAACTATCTAATAATCGTCAGCGCAATAGTCGCAATAGTGGCGGTGAGATGATTAGCCATTAAGATGGCGTCGAAAGCATCTTCGGCGGATCGACCGGCAGAGCGGAAGCTAGCCAACCTCCCGCCCGTCATTCGGAAGCTGCTTGTCGCTCGGGGCTATCAAACGGCTTCGGCTAGGCGGGCATTTCTCCAGCCGGATTACCGGGCGACTGACTATGACCCATTCTTATTACCCGGGATGAAGCAGGCGGTCAAGCGACTGGAACAAGCTCGAGCTAAGCAACAGAAGGTAACTATCTACTGTGACTACGATGTCGATGGCACTGCCTCGGCGGCCATATTGCTAGATGCGCTCCCCAGGTTCGGTCTGACGGTTGACTACTACGTGCCTGACCGTTTCAAAGAGGGCTATGGTCTGAATAAAGAAGCGATCAAGCACCTCCATGACGCCGGTACAGACTTAGTCTTGACGGTGGATAATGGTATCGTCTCTTTCGATGAAGTTGACTATGCTAACCAGTTGGGTCTGGATATGATCATTACCGACCATCATTCGCCTCGTGATACTTTACCTCGGGCGGTGGCGGTGGTAGACCCGAAGGTGACCTGGCGTGATCAGCCCGAGATCTATGACGAGCACTTTTGTCTGCGGGATCGACGGCGACGACTCTATCCTTTTCTCGACCTGTGTGGGGCGGGGGTAGCCTTCAAGCTGGTCGAAGCTCTAGGGCGGACGTTTCCCGACGACCTGCCGATCGGGCAGGAGAAGTGGCTACTTGACCTGGTGGCGATTGCTACGGTTAGCGACATCGTGACTCTGGCGGACGAGAACCGGGCGCTGGTTTACTGGGGGCTAAAGGTACTACAGAAGACCAGGCGTCCCGGTATCAAGGCACTGGTAGCGGTAGCGGGACTAGATCTAACGGAGGTAGACTCGCAGGCGATTGGCTATATGCTTGGTCCACGCCTAAATGTAGCGGGGCGTCTAGCTAGTGCTCGTCTGGCGATAGAGCTACTAACGGCGACGAATAACGAGCGAGCACTCCAGCTGGCTACCGAGCTAGATAAGCTTAATCGTCAGCGCAAGACCATCCAGCAGACTATCTGCACTCAGGCGTTAGAGCAGGTTAAGGCAGATCAGCCGGTAGCTATTGCGGTGGGCGACGGCTGGCACGAGGGGGTGATCGGTATTGTTGCCTCGAAAGTCGAGGAGGCGGTGCTCAAGCCGACCTTTATCTTTAGCCGTCATGATGAGCTGGCTAAGGCGTCGGGGCGGAGCTTCGGGCAATTCTCGATCGCTACAGCGATTGAGGCGACGAGCAGCTTGCTAATCAAGGGCGGTGGGCATGCGGCAGCCGGTGGTGTAACTGTCCGGGCGAGTCAGCTGGATCAGTGGTGCCAGGCGGTGAATCAGCACTACCGGTCACTCGGCTTGGGCGACCAGCAGAAATACTTCTACCCGTCACCAGACTTGATCTTAGATGACTTCAGCGAGCTCACGCCGGACCTGGTCGAGACGCTGGCGATGCTGGAGCCATATGGCCAGGGGAACCCGGTACCAACTTTCTTGTTGCGGCATGTGACGGTGGTAGAGCGACGCCTGATGGGCAGTGAGCGGCAGCATGTCAAATACACTTTCACTGATACTCAGGGCAAGTGCTTGCAGGCGATTGCTTTCGATGGGGCAAGCAAGTTTGACCTGATGCCGGGCGATGAAACCGAGCCGGTTTATACTGACGCCTTGGTCGAGCTGTCGCTAAACGAATGGCGAGGTAACGTCTCGGTCGAGGGCAGGCTGATCAGGCTGACCGGTGAAGATATTGACTAAGTGACGATAGGTGGTACTATAGCGATATCTGGTATGGGCGTGGAGCCGCCATGTCCAGCCAGCTAGTGAAAGGGGTCTCTGATGGACTCGGCGGGTGCGATTTTTATTCTGATCGTTTTCGTGGCTATTGTAGTCATTATCAACCGACTCATCCGGAAGGGAGTGAACGCTGGTGTGAACGGGATAATTAATCAGATCAAGAAGAGGCTGTAACCTCTTCTTGATCAACCCACCCCAGGCGCTATCTTGCGAGATAGCGCCGTTTTCCTTGTCAACCTGGTTGTTGGGCATCATGCTGGGATGCTGGAGCCTGAGGAAGCTAGGTGAGTTACTCTGGCTAAGGCATTGATACATATGTAATTTCCCCAGTCTCATTACTTAATCTGACTCCGGCTAAAGCAAGCATTCTTATGTACGAGTAGTACAGTGTGGTTGACGAAGGCTGTTGATATATCGGTAAGCTATCCAGTGCACGTGGTAGTTTATACGGTGCCAAGCCTGAGGAGACCACCTGTACTACTCGTACCAACCCGGGTTATGTATGGAGGGAAATTACAGGCATAAGGTGTTAATGTAGGTGGAAAATTGACAAGCTTTAGCGTTTATGTTACCGTATGGATACAGCAAATCTAATAATATTGCGAAAGGGCCATCACTTATGGAACTAAATAAATCTAATCAATCGATCGGGGGGGGGCGATTCCTCGTCTGATCTAGCTAAGTCTCAATGGGACGAGACTAAAGTAAATGATAAAGTCGATGTAGCTAGCTCAGCCATCGACCAAGATAAAGATACCGAGGCAGAAAAGTCGGCTGATAAAGCCAAGGCTTCCCGCCTGAAGAAACTGGTGGCTAGTGTAGCCATCGGTCTAGCTCTAGCTGTATCCGGCGGTGTGCATGCCTATCAACAGCATGTTGAGAACCAACGGGTAGCTGAGGTGGCGAGAGAAGAGCAGGAACAGGAGTTAGAGCAAGCTAATCAGCGCCGTCAGGAGTATCTTGATCAGGTGCCGGACAATGACTTATCCCGAGATAAATATGTTTACAATGAAGCCGACAGAGCGCTTGGTCGTGACGTTGATTCAAGCAGTGCTAGGGTACTCTCGCCGGCTGAATTTGAAGAGTACTTTCACATTACGCCGGAGGACTATCAGAAGCAATGTCTAGAAAAGTACGGCATTAACGCCAACGACTTTGCTGATGATACCGAGGCTGAGGCGCAGCAACGCTTCGACGAGGCCAAGCAAGAGAAAGACGAGTATGAGGCGAGGTCTAAGGCGAGACGTGAAGCGGCTGAACAGCGTGGTGCTAAGTGGCATCCTGAGCCGGAGAAGCCGCCGTTTACTGATGCCGAGTTACAGGCGTTGCAAAGTGGTGACGTTTCTTATTTCAGGAAGAGTAAAGAATCTAAGGTGAAGCAAGCTCTGAACGCTAAGATAAGCGAGCTGAGATGGGCTAGGGTCGAGGCGAATACGCCAGCAGCTGATCAGACTGAGGCTAATGCTAATACCCATCCGAAGGAGGATACTAGTGGTCGGAACGGTGTCGATGAAATAGATCGTTATGATCGTGCTTATCATGAACGTGAACCACAAGAATCAGAGCAGTGGAATAGAAAAGAGATTTCAGATACCATAGATCTTGAGTAGTCCCTTCGACTAATACTGCGATCAAGTAGCGTGAGGCCATAGAAAGCAACATAGCCTCCAGGGCGGCGCCAACACCGCCCTGTTTTGCTTGGGTGTGCTATGAACTGATATTGGTGCTGTACGGGACAGATGACCTCTTGCTATAATTTACTTAATATCCAGGAGCGGTTTTACGGAGAGGGGTAAGGAATATGAAAGTGATGTACATTGACATCGGGTCATCAACTGTCAAGGTGTACGGTGCTGGTAGCGATGGCGCCGTACTTAAAGAAACAAAAAGCCTGCCATTTAAGAATGAGTTCAGCCCGGAGGTGGGTCTCTCGGAGAAGATGAAGCAAGAGCTGATTGATTACGTTAACCGAGCTAAGGGTAAGTATAAGCCGGTCAGAGTCAAGGTCTTCGCTACTGCTATTTTTCGACGACTAACTAGGGCTGCCTATCATCGTCTGGCTGATGATTTCTTCGAGCAGACAGGGGCGTATTTCAATGTCGTGTCGCATGAGCTGGAAAGCTTTTACTTGGAGAAAGCTCTGTCGTCGGAATACACCGGCGACGTGCCACTGCTACTTATCAATATAGGTGGTGGCTCGACCGAATTAATCGTTAAAGAAGCCAGCGAAGTAGTCGGAAGGTACAACTTGGAGATCGGCGTCGGGACAGTGCTGAATGATTTTCCTTTCCTTAACGAGGCGTACTCTAAACACGCTCTGCGTGAGGTCGTCGACAGTATAAGCAAGCAACTGCCCGGCACTAAGCCGGCTACGCCGGTCGCTATTTATAATGGTGGTGAGCTGACGTATATGAGGCTAGCCGGCTACAACTTAGCGACGAATGATATATTTAGCGACCCTACCCACCCATGTGTGATCTCTTCCGGTGACTTTGCCGCCAGGAACGAGGAGATCTATCAGAAAATATCCATCAAGGAGCTGGAGAATCTCATGCCGGATGATCCTCTATGGATGCATGGCGCTAGGGCTTGCTCGGCGATCGCTCAGGCAATAGTCGAGAAGTTTCAAGTCGAAAAACTAGTGCCGTCCGACTCTAATATGATTGACGGGGCTATAAAGCAAGAATATCGCTCGGTCGTTTTAACCGGTAGTTATCGTAAATACTGGTCATATATCTCTAAGGTTAAGCAGAATCTATTGGAGAACGGGGTGAAAGTGTTGAGCCCAAGGTATGATACGATAAAGAACCCCGGCGCAGATTTCATTGAATTTGAGGGTGAAGAGAATATGTCGCCTCTGGAAATAATGCGTTATCATCTGAGTATGATTGGCAGCTCTGATGCGCTGATAGTTTGTGACGTTGACGGCTACGTCGGAGCGTCAACTCTTATGGAGATCGGCTATGCTCATGGCATAGACAAGAGGATAATCTTTACCGAGAAACCTGAAGAATATATGCTACAGATCATGCCCGCTGAAATTGGACTATAAGCGCCTGGACTGCTGTGGTTGCAAAATGCTCGCCATCTGATATGATAGTAGTCGATATGATCACAGTGAAGAGAAAAGATACCCGTGAGGCGAATGAGAACTTGCTTCGTCGGTTTAACCGTCGAGTGCTTCAGTCGGGCGTAATCGCCAAGGCGAAGGCGTCACAGCGGTTCAGCAAGCCTCAGACCAGGCGAGACCGACGCCGAGTGGCTATTCTGCGAGACCAGCGCCGAGCTGAGAAGGCTCTACAAATGCGCCTTGGTACGTTCAAGGCTTCTCGCTAGGTAGCGGGCGAGAGCAGTCGAGCGAGATGCTATTATTGCTAGCCCTCCAGTCGGAGGGCTAGCTTAATTCTGAGTAGAGAGCCGGCCAGAGTTGCCGAGCCGGGAATGTAAAAGTGGTACAATATGAGTGAACGAAGGGAGGGCTAATGAGCTTATCAGATAGAATCAAAGCTGACTTTAAGCAGGCTATGCTAGCCCATGACGAGATGGGTAAAGTGACGCTTAATGGGCTGAAGTCGGCCATTAAGTACAAACAGGTCGCCAAAGGTGCCGGGGTGGAATTGACTGACGCCGAGATAGAAGCGGTGGTAGCGCACGAGGTCAAGGCTCGCAATGACGCCATCGCTATTTATCGGCAGGCGGGCGACAGCGAGCGAGTAGCCAAAGAGACGGCGGAGCGAGATGTCATCGCTAAGTACTTGCCTAAGCAACTGACGCCGGACGAGCTTAGAGCTAAGCTGGAGGAGATCGTCAAGCAAGGTGGCTACGCTCAGGCAGACTTTGGCAAGGTGATGGGCGAAGCGAAGAAGCAGCTCGGTAATTCGGCTAGCGGTGGCGATATCGCCCGGGTGGTGCGGGAGCTATTAGCTCAATGATCCTGATGCTCGGACCGGCTGGAGCCGGTAAGTCACTGCAGGGGCAAATCTTGGCACTTCGCCACGGCTGGAAGTGGTTTAGCATGGGGGCGGCGCTACGTCAGCACGCCACGCCCGAGATTCAGGCGCTGCTGGATCAAGGTAAGATCGTTCCTAATCGCATTACTAATGACCTAGCTGCTCGCTTGTTTCACGAAGAGGCTGATCTGAGGCATCTGATCGTTGATGGTTACCCTCGCAATATGGAGCAGGCCGGCTATCTGGTCGACTATCTGTCGGGTAGGGATGGCGACTCTCCAAATGTCGTCATGGTGCTGGATATCGGGAAGGAAGAGGTCCTCAGACGCTTGCGTCAGCGGGGGCGTTCGGATGACAATGACGAAGCGATTGCCGAGCGACTGGCGATCTTCGCCAGAGAAGGGCAGGCGATAATCGACTTCCTGGCTGAGAACGGCTTTGACATTGAGCGGGTGGCGGCCGGTCGGACGGTTGGTCAGGTGCATGATCAGATCGACGAGATTATCTGTCGGGTGCTACAATAGTTGGCAGTGACTAACGTTAAGGAGAAAAATGACCAAAGTTGTATTGCCGGCTAATTTCACTGCTGACGAGCTAAAGCACATGCGTGAGGCGGGTAAGATCTTAGCCGGCCTGTACCGAGATGTACGCCGGGAAGTCAAGGTCGGTGTGACCGGGCGACAGCTGAACGACTGGTTCGCCCGAGAGATTAAGGCTCGGGGGGCGCATGCTACCTACCTTGACCCTGATGTCAATTTCCCAGGGGTGGTTTGCATCAGTGTTAATGACATGGTGGTGCATGGCGTGCCGAATGATACTCCCTTGGCGGAGGGTGATGTGGTTAGCTTTGACCTGGTGATAGACGTCGGCGGAATGAAGGCGGATAGTGCCTTCACCATGCTGACTGATGATGCTCAGCCGACCGGAGCAAAGAAGCTACTACTGAGCACTACTGAGCGGAGCTTATACGCCGGTATTGATGCCATCAAAGGAGCAGTGCGGACGGGCAACATTGGCTCGGCGGTGGAAAAAGTGCTGGACAAGGCGCATCTGGGAGTGGTGAAAGACCTGGTCGGGCATGGTATCGGTCGGACGATGCATGAGGAGCCTGATATACCTAACTATGGTCGACGCCATACAGGTATGCTGGTGCCGGTCGGTAATGCGATCGCTGTCGAGCCGATGGCGACGCTGGGCAGCTGGAGGGTAGTGCAGGACGATCCGGATGGCTGGGGGATCAGGACTCGTGACGGTTCGCTGGCGGCTCATTTCGAGCATACCTTACTACTAACTGACGGCGCCCCGGAGATTATCACCAAGCTATAATGTCTATATCGGAAAGATTTGGTGTAGGGATACTATTGCAACCGGGGCAGTTCAAGTGTTAGATAGGACGACAAGATGAGATGGCTACTTCTCTTGCTTAGCTAGATAATCTCTCAACAGGACAAAGGCGTCTACATCTTCAATTGCCGTCAGGTACTTCCGCCACTCATCATCGCTTAGTTCAGCCAGGCTACGTCCCGGGAAACCGGGATGACCATAGATGTACAGTAGCTCTGTCCAACCGTGTAGGTTATCACCTCGTGGCTTGTCGACTATAAAGCCCTCTTCGTCTGCCACGAAGATATGATCTTTAATGCCATCGTAATAGCAGATTGCATAAGAAAAGATAGCCCGGCGATCAGTCTCGCCTTGCATCAGTTTAATAATACCCTCATAGCTGAAGCTGTCTAAGAGCAGCTTAACAAATGGACCGGGAAAGCCCTTTAGCGCCGGAATAAAGAAGCCACGGTCGTCAACGATTAAATACTTATCAGGGAAAGCTTTCTTGGCCTGAGCCAGCTTATCTTTGGCGATTGACCGGATGTCCAGGCTGCGACCCTCGTCAAAGTCGTAGTCAAGTCGCCGAAGGTTAATGTCGAGCGGCTGAAGGAGCTTTTTTAGACTAGCGAACTTACGCCGGTTAGAGGTAACGAAGTAAATCGTTTTACTTTTTGCCATGGCCTATATTATACAATTTAATCTAATCATCCCGAACAGAACGAGCAGCACAGTTCACCAATGTAACGGCATCACGGGGCCATTGGTTGACAGATCGGATAAGCTTGCTTTGAGAACTTAATCTCTCCGGCAATTCGGCTGATACTCCAGCCCAGCTCCAGGTATACTTCTATCCTGCTTCTGTCACTCATGCTAAGATGTCTATTTTTAACCATGAGTGTCAACTTTTGGATCGGAGGATAAGGGCGAAGGGTTGAGGTGTCATAATGCGATGATGTAAAATATGGTGCAGAGCATGGTGGTGTTTGAGGATAAATAATCGTAATTGTGTTGCATATAGCCCATATTTCTCCTATAAGTTATGTTTGCAAAAGCTGTAGAAGCAGGGAAAAGGTAATTAAGTTAACAAAAGGAGAGTTGTGAATGTAATCTATGCTACCACCAACAAATACAAGCTGGCCGGGGCAAATAACGCTTTACGTGGAACGGATGTTAAGCTTGTCGTACCAAAGCAGGAGCTGCCTGATGTTCCGGAGATACAGTCAGATAGTCAAGGGGCAGTATCGGTGGATAAGGCAGAAAAGTACTTCCAACTATTGAAGTGTCCGCTAGTGGTGATGGACTCCGGGCTATTTATTGAAGAGCTTAAAGGCTTCCCCGGTATATACACGAAGTATGCCCTAGACACGGTTGGCATTAAGAGGATTATCGAGATGCTGAATGATAACTTTCGTGCTTATACCAAGCGGACGGTTGTTTATCATGACGGCTCAGTGACCAAGGCTTTTACCTCTGAAATATGGGGGAATCTGGTCAGAGAGCCGCAGGGCGATAATGGTCGAAATTACGATAAGTATTTTATTCCTGACGGAGATGATAAGGCCATTGCCGAAATGAGCGATGATGAAAAGTCGGCTATGATAGCGCCGGTTTGGCGAGAGTTAGCCAAATGGATACAGAGGGCACAGTCTGAAGTCTAAGTCCTGAAGTGCGGTCAAGGTGCTTAATTGTGTGACGACTATAAAGAGCTGATTTGTGCAATCATCCTACATGTCGCATACTAGGCTGAAGCGTGATATAATCACACCATAATGAGCGAAAATAGATACATGATCGGGGTTGACATAGGTACCAGCAAGGTACGGGTGGTGATCGGCTCGCTGGCATCAACCGACGGTCCTGATGGTCGGTCGCTCGATGGCGACACTATCACCATCGTCGGTGTGGGTGAGTATGCTAGTCAAGGCATGCGCAAAGGGACTATAGCCGGCATCGGCAAGGTTACCATTAGTCTGGACAAGGCGATGGCTGTTGCCGAGGGGATGAGCGGGGTAGATATCCAGGAAGCGGTCGTCGGTATCAACGGCTCGCATATCGCCGGCATGGCGTCACGGGGATTGATCACGGTTGATCAGACCAAGCCGATCGGCAATAGCGAGGTTGACCGGGTGATTGATGCCGCCACGCAGGTCAAGCTGTCGGCAAATCGGGAGATCGTCAGCGTCGAGCCTCATTTCTACAAGATTGATAATCAAGAAGGCATCCGGGATCCGTTAGATATGTCGGGAGTTCGGCTGGAAGTGGAAGTCTACATGGTGACGGCTTTGCGCCCGAATATTAAGAATCTGGATCAAGTACTGGAGCAGGCGAATTTGGTGTCCAGCCAGTTCTATCAGCCGGTCGGGCTGGTGGCTGCTAATCTGGCTTTGTCGGACCAGCAGAAGGAAAACGGTGCGGTGATGATCGACATCGGTCATTCGACTACTAATATCGTCGTCTACGAAGAGGGCGACGTCATCTTCGTCAAGACTTTGCCGGTTGGCTCGAATAATATCACGACTGATCTGGCGATCGGTCTGAGAGCTGACCTGGATGTGGCTGAGCGGGTCAAGCTGGAGCATGCGGTTGCTTCACCGGAGTTAAGGCGGGGTAACGAGACGACGGTCTCGCTTAATATTGGTAATGGACCATCGGCTCAGAAATTGACCTTTAAGACCGAGCTGATCGACGATATCGTTGAGGCTCGCCTGAGTGAGCTATTCGAACTGATCAATAAAGAGCTGAAGCGAATCAAGAAGCAGGCTAACTTGCCGGGCGGGGCTGTCTTGACCGGTGGCGGAGCCAAGCTGAGGGGGCTGGTTGACTATGCCAGAGAAGCGCTCGGTATGAATGTGCATCTATACAAGATGCCGGCCTACAAAGGTCTAGCGGATAAGGTGAAAGACCCCGGCTGGACGGTAGCGCTTGGTTTGATGGAGCGGGATGCTCAGCGGGGTGGTAGTAGCGGTGACGGACACTCATCTCGCCCGGGTATCTTGAGCGGGATCATCGGCAGGATTGCCGGCTTATTTACCCGCAGAAACGGGCGCTAAACCATTAGCTCTAACTTGCGGCGAGGCTAGCTGATGTGTATAATCGTAGCAGTGAAGCTAAACTGTTTGAGGAGGGAATATGCCAGAGGTTAAGCCCGCAGAGATCCAGTCTACGGCTGTTATCAAGGTGGTCGGCGTTGGCGGTGCTGGCGGAGCCGCCATCAATCGGATGAAAGATACCGGTATTCGAGGAGTCGAATTCATTGCTATTAACACCGACGCTCAGGCGCTACGTCATTCTAAGGCTGATGTCAAGATTCATATTGGTAAGGATACCACTCGAGGGCTGGGTGCCGGGGCTGACCCCAAGGTTGGCGAAGCGGCTGCCAGCGAGAGTGTCGACGAGATCAAGAAGTCGCTGGAGGGCTCGGATATGGCGTTCATCACCTTTGGGGCCGGTGGCGGCACCGGCTCGGGAGCAGCACCGATCGTCTCGCAGATTGCCAGAGACCTAGGGGTGCTGACGGTCGGCGTAGTGACTCGCCCTTTTAGCTTTGAGGGCGACAAGCGGCGGCGCAACGCCGAGTATGGCATCGGTAATATCTCTCGTACGGTTGACACTCTGATTACTATACCTAATGACCGCCTGCTCCAGACGATTGATCGTCGGACGCCGCTACTGGAGACATTTAAGATCGCTGATGATGTCTTGCGCCAGGGGGTGCAGGGGATCAGCGAGCTGATTACCGAGAATGGACTGATTAACCTCGACTTTGCCGACGTCAAGGCGATTATGAGCAACGCCGGCTCAGCACTGATGGGTATCGGGCGGGCGTCGGGTGACGACCGAGCTGAGAAGGCTGCCAAGCAGGCGATCGAGTCGCCTTTGATCGAGGTTAGCATTGATGGAGCCAGGGGTGTTCTCTTTAACGTAACCGGCGGCTATGACATGTCGATGGCGGAGGTGCAGGAGGCGGCTGAGATTATCACGGCGGCTGTCTCGCCTGAGGCCAATATCATATTCGGGGCGACGATTGACCCCGAGATGGATGACGAGCTGATCATCACGGTGGTGGCGACCGGCTTTGATGCCGACTATTTCGCCGGTGGCGCTAAGCCCGACGGCGAGACTACTGCTGTCGGTGGCGGTACCGGAGCAGACGCTGTAGTCAGTAATGTCGAGGATATCGACCTATCTAAGATTGACCTGGATAGCGATGCCGGTACGGCGCATGATGTCGAGAGCTTCGGCTCGGCGGACAATACCGGCTCCGGCTGGCAATGGCCGACTACCGAGAATGTTACCTCAGACGCTGATGCCGATAGCCATATTGATGATGACGCCATAGATAGCAGTCGCCTGCCCAGTGCCGACGATGACAGTAGCTCAGAGGAAGAAGAGGCGAAGAATGATGATGACGCTTACGATGCCCCCAGCTTCCTACGTCGGCGCTTCCGACGTAAGAAGAAGGACGACGCAGACGACTAAGTTGTAGCCGGCGGTAGGATATGCATTGCCCTAAGTGTGGATATGAAGACAGCAAGGTGATCGAATCTCGTGACACCGGCAGTGCGGTTCGTCGCCGTCGGGAGTGTCTGCAGTGCGGTGCTCGCTATACTACTTACGAAAGGTTAGAGCGTCCTAACATCGCCGTGATCAAGCGGGATGGACGCAAAGTCCTATTCGACCGTCAGAAGCTCTACAATGCTATCCAGCGCTCAGTGGGTAAGTTCCTCAATGCTGAGACTGAGGTGGATAATATCGTCGGTGGAGTAGAGGAGCGGATTTATTCACTGGGTGAGCTGGAGGTCACCAGCCAGCAGATCGGTGATTTCGTTCTGGATGAACTGGCTGAGCGCAACGAGGTGGCATATGTGCGCTTCGCCAGCGTCTACCGAGAGTTTAAGAGCGCTGATGAGTTCGCTCAGGCACTAGGTGAGCTACGCAAGAGTCGTCAGGCAGGACAAGCTAAAGATTAATAGGAGGTGGGAATGCGTGTAGTGATGGTTTATCGAGAGAAGTCCGAGCACCGCATGGCGGTCGAGACCTTTCTCAGGGAATACCGCTATCGGACGGGGCGAGAGATCGAGACGCTTGACCCTGACACTAGAGAAGGCGTGGCTTTTTGTCGCCTGTACGATATCGTCGAGTATCCCACTATCGTAGCAGTGACCGATGACGGCGTGCTCTATCAGCGGTGGCGAGGCGCCCAGCTACCTACTATCAATGAAGTGCAGTCCGCCGCTCTGGCTTAGCTTCATAATCTCTTTTCAAGCATAGCCGACTCATAGTGCGGCTTGAGATTCAAGCCACTCGCCACTCCAGCCCTCATTCTTCACTCTATTATCATTTCCTTCAGACCCGCCTGGCTGGCTCGTGCACTGCTGAGCTTCAAGCGTGCACAGTCTTCAGGAAATGACTAATAGAGTGAAGGACAAAGGAAGGTGTGATAACAAAAGAAAGTCAGCAGAGGAAAACACCCATTAACTAAAGGGTTACTTTTGCATAAGAGCAGGGCGATATGGTTGACGAAGACTGTTGATATAACAGCAAGGTTACAATTGTCAGTGGTGACTTATACGTCGCCAGCCTGTCCAGCACCCAGCAGATGCGTAAGCCTATTCAGGTACAATTCAAGCTCATATTACACCCTGGTTCTTCTTACGCAACGCCAGCTCTATGCATCCTGCTGGGATGCTGGGGTCTGAGGAGACCATACGCCCTGCTCTGAGCTACAGGACTGTATTGGATATAAGAGGGTTATATGTGCCAGAATAGCTCACCTAAGCTTCCGACGGCTGTTGATACAGCAGTAAGCTAGCAATTGCCAGTGGTACTCGCTACGTCGCCAGGCCTGAGGAAGCTAGGTGAGTTATTCTGGCTAAGGTATTGATACACACGTAATTTCCCCGGTCTCATTTCTTAATCCAACTTCAGTCAAAGATAGACACTCCTAGTACGAGTAGTACAGTGTGGTTGACGAAGGCTGTTGATATATCAGTAAGCTATCCAGTGCACGTGGTAGTTTATACGGTGCCAAGCCTGAGGAGACCACCTGTACTACTCGTACAATCCTGAACTATACGTGGAGGGAGAAATTACAGACTCTATCCTGGACCACTCTAAGAATCTATTGCGCACAAGGGTGATATACTAAAACTGTAGATAAATTAAAGCGACTAAGGAGGCACTTATGGCGCAGCTATGGGGCGGGCGATTCACCCACCAGATGGACAAGCAAGCATATGACTTTAACGCATCGATCGCCTTCGACCGTCGCCTCTTACCACAAGACATCCGTGGTAGCATCGCTCACGTCAAAATGCTCGCCAAGCAAAAAATCCTGACTAACGCCGAGCGTGACCAAATAGTCAAAGGGCTGGAAGAAATCCGGCAAGCTGTCATGGCCGGCGAGCTGGCCATCACTGACCAATACGAGGACGTCCATAGCTTCGTCGAGGCATGCTTGATCGATAAAATCGGTGACGTAGGCAAGAAAATGCATACCGGTCGGAGTCGTAATGACCAAGTGGCACTGGACATGAAGCTCTACGCTAGAGACGAGATTGACCGGCTGAATGAACTCATCCGTGACCTGCTGGAGACTCTGCTGGCTACCATGCGGCAGCATATCGATACTTTTATGCCGGGCTTTACCCACCTGCAGAAAGCTCAGCCGATCACCCTGGCGCATCACCTGGGGGCTTATTTCGAGATGTTTAAGCGTGACCACCAGCGCCTGGTCGATATCCGGCGCCGACTCAATACCTGTCCCTTGGGCTCAGGGGCGCTGGCCGGGACGACTTATTCGCTGGACTCGCAGTATGTAGCCGAGCAGCTCGGCTTTAGCGAGCCGACTGCCAATAGCATTGATGGCGTGTCTGACCGGGATTATCTGCTGGAGCTCCTCTCGGCGCTAGCCATCATCATGATGCATCTGAGTCGCTTTAACGAGGAGGTGATCATCTGGAATAGCGACGAGTATCGCTTTGCTCTCTTAGACGACAGCTTTAGTACCGGTAGCAGTATCATGCCCCAGAAAAAGAACCCGGATATCGCTGAGCTGATCAGAGGTAAAACGGGGCGGGTCTACGGTAGCTTGATGTCTCTACTGACTACCATGAAGGGGCTGACGCTTGCCTATAACAAGGATATGCAAGAGGATAAGGAAGGTGTCTTTGATGCCATTGATACCACTAAGGGCTGCCTGTTTCTCTTCACCGGCATGCTTAAGACGATGAAGTTTGACACTGAGCGAATGGCGGAGAGCGCTGGGCGAGGCTATACCAATGCGACTGATGTGGCGGATTACCTGGTGGGGAAAGGAGTTCCTTTCCGAGATGCCCACGGTATCGTTGGGCGCTTGGTGCTGGAGTGTATCGCCCAAGGCGTCTCGCTCAACGATCTGCCACTGGCGGACTATCAGCGGATATCACCGGTCTTTGCTCAGGACGTCTACCGGGCGATTAGCCTGGAGTCGTGCGTTAACCGACGTTTGACTACCGGAGCACCCGGTCACGAAGCGATGCTTGACGAGATTAAGGCTAGTCAGCAGTACCTAGAGGACTATCGGATGGAGTAGGCTAGCCCGGCGTCGGACTTGGGGGTAGTGTCTCCGGTTCGGCAGACTGATGACGAGTGAGTGGAAAGTATGGCGGACGAGGTGTGGACGAAGCCGAGTAAGTAAAGGAGACGAAATGACCAACATGAACCGGGCTAATCACGACCGGCCGGAGCCGGAAGGCAATGTACTGCCTTGGGATGACATAGATACAGCAGCTATGCCGGCAGACCAGGTGGTCAGTGCGCTGGAGGCACGACTGAGGGAAGATATAGAGAATATCGGTCAAGATGAGACCGAGCATAATGGTGTTAAGTCGGTAGAAGTCTATGATAAAGCCTACGAGTGCAAAGTCTTGGCTGACTCCGTATCGCCCGAGGGGGCACGGCTAACGACGATGGAGGTGACCTTCCCCAGGATAATCCTAGCGGAAATGAACACCCACCGGGTATTCAGCCGCAACTCCGCCTCAAGCCGGGCGATCCCGATCAAGAAGCGAATCGAGATGGTCAAGAAGCACCCTTACGTTCCCCAGTATTGGGGCAAGTTGCAAAAGGGGATGGCGGCTGATGAGCAGATTGACCGGGAGCTTCGTCAGCAAGCTAAAGAGACTTGGCTGGACGCTCGGGACCATGCCGTCAAGTATGCCGAGGAGCTGGCTATCCTGGGCATTCACAAGCAAACTGTCAGCCGCCTGCTCGAGCCATTTCTGTGGCAGGTGGCGATCATATCGTCTACCGAGTGGGAGAATTTCTTCCGCTTGCGCACCTCACCGGCGGCTCAGCCGGAGATGCGGGCGATCGCCGAGCTGATGCAGGAAGCGCACGAGATTAGCGTGCCTAATGAGGTCGAGCCGGGCGAGTGGCATTTACCGCTCGTCAAGTATGAGGAGAAGCAAGAAATACCGCCCGAAGATCAGCCCTGGGTCTCGGCGGGGCGCTGTGCCAGAGTGAGCTACATGAAGCAGGAAGACGAACGGGACTGGCATAAAGACCGAGACCTATGTCAAAACATCGCCAAGATGGGGCACCGTTCGCCGTTAGAGCACGTGGCAACACCGCTTGAAGATGCTAGCGAATGGAGCGGCAATTTCCGAGGCTGGAAGCAGCTCCGCAAGACCATGCCCGAGCCTGGGCAGGAGGAAGAGACAGAAGCATGAGTGCCAGCAAGAGCATGGATACATCGGAGATAGCTGCAGCGATCAGAAATAATGATTATGCCGGCTATCAACGGGCTCGTTATCCGGCCGTCACGGATGGCGACGAAGTCGTGTTTCATGATGAGGACTTTAGTGGTGTGGACTTTGCCGGATTTAACATGGGCTTCATGGTCTTTATTAACTGTAGCCTTGACGGAGCAAAGCATCTGTCAGGACAGCCGATTGTGCTGGAGAAATGTAGTGCTAGAGGGATAGACCTGCGTGATACGAGTACCATCATTAATGCCAAACAGTCAGACTTGACCAGCATGCTTTATGATGATCAGACAGTCCTAGCCAATGATACGATTAGCTCGACATTGACTGATTGTCAGCTAGACGAGCAGGCAACATCATTCTTGCGAGAACGTGGCGTGACCATAAACGAATAGTGTGAGATGGGTCTCTCTAGCTATCGGTATGATATAATGTCGTAACAGCTTAAGGTTAGAATGAGAGGAGCGGTGCAATGAAGAAATTTCGTCAATTTAGAGATCCGGAACTGGTGGTTGATGGGTCGATCGTAGGTTTCTACCCGCGAGAGTTTTATGTGCTTAGTAATTTTGCAAGCTTTCAAGTTGATTGGCGTGGTCGCCGTTGGATGACTAGCGAACATGCATACCAGGCAGCACACTTTTTTGAGACAGCTCCGGAATTGGCTGAGCAAATTTTTGAAGCACGTTCCTCACATGAAGCTTATAAGATTGCCAAAGCCAATGCGGATAAAGCACCAAGCAACTGGGACGATATAAAAATTGGCATCATGGAGGAGATTGTTCGTGCTAAGTGTGAGCAAAATCCATATGTTAAGCAGAAATTGTTGGAAACGCTAGACGTGGAGATAGTCGAGGACTCGCCCAAAGATGATTTTTGGGGGTGGGGCGAAGATCACAACGGTCGCAATGAGCTCGGCAAGATATGGATGAAGCTGAGGGATGAGCTAAATAAATAGTTGTTTCTTATTCATAGCGCTAGCAGAGTTTTCTGAAAGCACTGGGAAGTAAGCTGGCTCCTAATAAAGCCCTACAGCTTTGGCTGCAGGGCTTGTTGCTTTATCTCAGCCGTTTGCTAAGGTGCTATACTGGATGGTGAGCAATAAGATCACCCTCCCTGCGGGAGGCTGTGATTTAGAGTGGGGTATAGTATGACTAAGAGCGAAGCTGCCGAGATGTTTGACCAAGAGAGGGTACGGATGCACCGGGACGAGGAGGCTGAGAAACAGCACTCCCTGATAGTTGAGGTAGTGTCGCCCGGCAGCAGCTCATTTACTCGCCTTAAAAAAGAGATGTATATCTCTGATGATTATGAAGCGGAGCTGCGCAATTTAGCTAAACAGAAAAAGCCGGTGGTGTTGGCGGTAGAGGCGGGTGGACGCTATGTTGGCAGAGTGACCTTGCGGCATGATTGGGGCGATGAAACCCCTATCATTGAAAAGGATTTTCCGGGTCTGCCGCAAATCAATGCGCTGGAAATTGATGAGAATTATCGACGTCAAGGCTTGGCAACTATGCTTGTCACGGCAGCAGAAAATGAGGCCCGTCGCCAAGGCTTTTCTATGATTGGGCTGGGTGTTGAAATCTCAAATGAGCCGGCGAAAAGACTATACGAGAAACTAGGCTACAGCTATCAGCAGGTTGGCGGTAGCGATACGTATGATTTTCTCTTCGGTAAGCCTAATCCGCAGGTATATAAGCTACGGCTAATGACAAAATCGTTGCGAACGGAGGCAAATCATGACTGATCAGCAATACAGGGGATATGAGGTAAATGAGGGGGGCAAGACAATGAGAGAGGGGTGGTATGACTAAGGATGAAGCCGTCAAGATATTTAACCGGCAGCGAGTACGGACACACTGGGACGAGGAGGCTGAGAAGTGGTACTTCTCGATAGTTGACGTGGTAGCGATTTTGACAGATAGTGCCGATGCTCGTAAATATTGGAGCAAGCTTAAGCAACGCTTAAGGGCTGAAGGAAATGAAACGGTGACAAATTGTCACCAGTTGAAAATGCTTGCCATAGATGGCAAGATGCGCTTGACTGACGTCGCCGACACCGAGCAGCTCTTGCGCTTAGTTCAGAGCATCCCTTCGCCCAAGGCTGAACCTTTCAAGCTATGGCTGGCTGAGGTTGGCTATGAGCGATTGGAAGAGGCTGAAGATCCGGAGAAGAGCATTGACCGTGCCATGGAGATGTATTTGCGCAAAGGCTATAGTAAAGAATGGGTTAACCAGCGTCTGAAGAGTATTGAGATTCGTAAAGACCTGACCGACGAATGGGATAAACGTGGCGTCAAGAAGGGGCGAGAGTACGCCATCTTGACTGATGAAATCACCAAAGCATGGAGCGGGTTAACGGTAAAAGACTATAAGAAGGTCAAAGGTCTAAAGAAGCAAAACCTACGTGATAACATGACTAATATGGAGCTGGTGCTCAATATGCTAGCCGAGGCGACGAATACGGAAATTAGTAAGCAGGAACAACCCGACACCTTTGAGCAGAATCAGGAGATTGCCCAGCAGGGCGGCGAGATTGCCGGTACTGCCCGCAGACAGATTGAGCGCAAGACGGGCAAATCGGTAGTAACTGCCAAGAACGCTAATGGTTTACTGGAAGAACAAGCAGAGAAAAGGAGGATTAGATGAAGTTCAAACATGGTACACGCCGTCGGGCGAGTGAATACGAGCCGGATTTGGTGCAGTGGTGGAAAGACCACCGGACCTTTGAGAAGTCAGTTGAGATGCGTAGTCCGGCTAATGCCTATGTCTTTTATGACGGGCCGCCTTTTATCACCGGCGTGCCTCACTTCGGCACCTTGCTTAGCTCGATCATCAAGGATGTCGTACCTCGCTATCAGACGATGCGGGGGCGACGGGTCGAGCGTCGTTGGGGCTGGGATTGCCACGGTCTGCCGGCAGAGAATTTCGTCGAAAAGCAGCTGAGCATTACTGACCGACGCCAGATCGTAGCAGACTCTCATCAGCCTGCGCCATTAGATAAAGATGGCAAGCCTCTGCCGACCATTAGTCTGGAGAAGTATATCCGGACAGCTCGGGATTCGATGATCGCTAATAGCGAAGCTTGGCAAGGTGTGATCGACCGCATCGGCCGCTGGGTAGACTTCAAGGGCGCTTATCGCACCATGGATAAGGACTTTATGGAGAGCGTCTGGTGGGCGTTTAAGCAGCTGTATGAAGCAGGCAAGATTTACGAGGGCGAAAAGGTGCTGATGTACGATACCAAGTTTGCCACCCCCGTCAGTAAGGCTGAGGTGACCATGGACAACGACGCTTACCAGACAGTGACTGACCCAAGCGTCTATGTGAAGTTTCGGTTGCTCAGCGGTGCTACGAGACGCAAGATAGCCTTAGATAAGAGCTCGAAGGTCTTGTTTGTGTGTAACGCAAATGTTGTCCGTTCGCAGATGGCGCAGGCTTTTTACAATCACTTCACCAAGACGCAGAATGCTGATTCTGCCGGTGTTAATGCAGAGAAGTATCCTACCGCTAAGATACCGACGGTTGCAGACTTCGACACCCATCTAGCCGCCAAAGACCTTGATCCGCTAACGGTTATTGACCTAATGCGAGAGAAAGGTATTGAGGTTGGCGCTAGCGAACGGACACAGCTGACGAAGGATATGCTGTCTGATTACGACCTTGTCGTTAATATCGCTAATCGCAACCAGACGCCGGATTGGCTAAAGGGTGATAACGTTGTTTGGTGGAAAATTGAGGATCCTCATGCCGAGAGTCGAGAGTCGGCAAAATTAGCACGCGATGAGATCGAGAAGCGAGTTAAGATGCTGCTCAGCGGTGAAGCGATTGACGATGATATCGAAGGTGTGGAGGATGTGAACATTCTGGCTTGGACGACCACGCCGTGGACACTGCCGGCTAACCTGATGCTGGCGGTCAGTCCGGAGATGACCTACTGCGAAGTGCTGGTGGGCGGCGAGAAGCTAATCATCGCCGAGGAGGCACTGGAACGAGTGCTACAGGACGACAAGCATCAGCCGCTTGATTACGAAGTGCTGCGCCGGTTCTCAGGTAGCGAGCTGGTCGGTCGGGCGTATCAACCACTGGACGTCGGCTCGGCTTACCCTGAGGATGCTAAGATTCACCATATCTACCCGGCAGATTTCGTCACTACCGAGTCGGGTACGGGCATCGTGCACATTGCGCCGGCCTATGGCGAAGATGACTTCGAGCTCGGTAAAGCTAATGGCATAGCGCCATTCCACGTCATCGACGATGACGGCTATTACTTTGACAGCATTTATAAAGGACGGGAAGTCTGGTCAAGCAACAAATATATCGCTAAAGACCTGGCGGAGCGGGGGATCGTCTGGCGGATTGAGTACATTCGGCACGAGTATCCCTTTAACCCCCGGAGCAAGCAACGGATCATGTACCGAGCGATACCATCGTGGTTCATGGATATCGGGGAGGAGAAGCCGCTTTTGCTGGAGCAAAACGAGAATATCAACTGGTTTCCGGCTCATCTCAAGCATGGTCGCTTCGCTAAGAATATTGACCAGGCACCCGACTGGAACTTGAGCCGGGATCGTTTCTGGGCGTCGGCAATGCCGGTCTGGAAAGGCGATAAGGGCACGGTGCGGGTGGTCGGCTCGTATGCCGAGCTGGCCGAGCTAAGTGGGGTAGAGTTAGATGACTACCATCGCCCCTGGGTTGACTCCATCACCTTTGACATCGACGGTGAGCATTTTAAGCGGGTAGACAAGGTGCTGGACTGTTGGTTTGAGTCCGGCTCGATGCCTTTTGCTCAGCTACATTATCCCTTTGACAATAAAGAGAAGTTTGAGCAGAACTACCCGGCGGACTTCATCGTCGAGTATGTCGGTCAGGTGCGAGCTTGGTTTTACTATGTCCATGCGGTCAATACGACGCTGGCCAGTATCGGGGCGTTCGGTGCTGAGCGGGCTAAGCCGACGGCTCAGATGAATGCTTATCGCAATGTCATTACCACCGGTGTGATCGCCGGTAATGACGGGCGCAAGATGAGCAAGTCGCTCGGCAATTACACTGATCCTAGTGAGCTGATGGATCAGTACTCGGCAGATTCGCTACGTTTCTTGCTGCTGGCATCACCGCTCCTAAATGGTGAGGACTACGCCTTGCTCGATAAGGACGTCTCGGACGTAGCCCGCAAGCTGGCTATGATCTGGAACATGTACGATTTCTTCACCATGTATGCCGAGGTAGACGAGTTCACATTTCCGTACGATACGTCATCTTCGGATGCATTTCTCGTTCACCGTATCACCGATACGGCTCGCTCCGATGCTCCCGAACCCTCGTCTCACGCCGGGACTGAGAACTCGCTTCAGATTAGTGTCGATATCAATAAATTATCCAACCCGCTTGACCGCTGGATAGTCTCTCGGGTGCACCAGTTGACCGACCATGTTGCTAAGTTTATGAATCAGTACAATATCCCGGATGCTCTCAGTGCGGTGATTCCTTTCATCGACGACGCCTCTAATTGGTACGTTCGGCGTAGCCGACGTCGCTTCTGGAAGAGTGAGGATGACGCCGATAAAGCCCAGGCATATCAGACGCTGCATTACGTCCTGGTGCGTCTGAGTCTGGTGCTGGCACCGTTTACGCCCTTCCTGGCCGAGGAGCTATATCAGCACTTGACCGGCGGTGAGTCGGTTCACCTGCTGGACTGGCCGACCGACAACCCGGTCGACGGGCGAGTCTTAGCTGATATGCGTCGGACCAGAGAGCTGATCGCCGGCGGGCTGGCTCTGCGGATGGAGCGAACCGACGACTACGGTCAGATCAAGATCCGTCAGCCGCTTAGCTATGCCAGCTATACAGGCGAGAGGCTGGGCAGCTACTACGAAAAGATTATGCAGGAAGAGCTCAATGTCAAAAGAGTTAGCTGGGTGGAAGATCTGGCGAAGTATCAGGTGTCGGGTGTGGTCAATGAGGCTGAGACTGAGGCGTGGCTGGAGCTGGACAAGCACCTCACGCCCGAGCTGGAGGCGGAGGGGCTGTCTCGTGAAGTCATCCGGGTGGTGCAGAAAGCTCGCAAGGACGCCGGGCTAAGTGTGGACGACCGAATCTTACTGACACTATCGACCGATGATACCAAGCTAAACTCGGCGATCGATACCTGGAGCGATAGCATCATGGCGGAGACGCTGACTACCGCTTCACTGACGGAAGATCAGCCGGCTGACTATACGACGACGGTTAAGGTGGCGGGCTCAGCCCTGAAGCTTGAGCTGGCCAAAGCGGAAGTGAGGAAATAGCAGTGAACGAAGTGGTGGGGCAGCAGCCAGTAACAGGTAACGGGCGGCGGCGGGGACTATCGATCATAGCGACGCTGATCATCTCGCTAGGCGTGGGCTTCGTCGTCTGGCATATCGGCTCAGTGGTAGATTGTAATAAGGCTCTTAGCGGCTATCGTCAGCAGAAGCAGACACTGGAGCGGGCGGTCAGAGATAGCGCCGACCAGGCTAAGGTGACGGTCGATGATGTGCCGACCGGGCAGAAACAAGCGGTCGAGCGCCTGCAGGCTGATATAAAGAGGGCTCAGACACTGCTAAATAAATCAGTCGACGAGCATCAGTGTGCCAGTACTAATCAGACGGTCGCTATCACTGAGGCGGGGGTGAGACTACAGGCTAGCTCGGGTGAGCTGAAAGAGCTGGCTGGTCTGCTGACGACCGAGGCAGAGATAGTCAAGCAAGCCCGCCACGCCAAGCAGCTCAACGACGCTCGGGTGGCACTGCGCTCGACTATCCTGTCGGCGAAGCGGTTAGCCGGTAGTCAATGGATGCGAGCTGAGACTCGGACTAAGCTTAACCAGACTATCGCTAATGCTAGCACCTACCTGGAGAGTACAAACGTGGCTAGCATCGGGCAGGCTCGCCGGCAGATGGATAGCTTGATCGATCAGATCAACCAACTGATCTCAGCGACTAATGCTGAGCTACTCCAGATAGAAGAGCGTCTGCGAGCGACACCGACGGTGGCAGACGGCAATGGCAACTACACTCAGTCAGCGACTAATATCGTCAATGCGGCGGGGCTAAAAGTAGTCTGGGGGCTGGAGCAGATGCGGGGCTACTGCGCTATCACCGAGCAAAATATCGCCAGCTGGATGGCGGCATTTTGTACCGGCGCTCCGGGCAATGTCTATATCAATAATCGGATGAGCGCTCGGGCTTCTTTCGACCGTTATTTTGCTGATGCTATGCGCCACGAAGTGGGGCATTATCTGATCTTTCGACGCTGTGGCACGACCGAGCCTGCTTCGATCGGCAGTCAGGCCAACGCCGAGTCAACGGCCAGCTCGTATGCGGTGCTCTACCTGGGGGCAAACGCCAACACGCTGAACCGAGCCACCGATGCTCGCTATCACATGGACGAGCTGTCCGACCAAGCCGCCGCCCGCATCCACGCCGGACAGTGTGAGTAAGGTGGGGGAGCATGCCGTGGGCTTGTCCAGCTTCCAGCAGGATGCATAACGTTACGTTGCTTAAGCAAAAACACGACAATCATGCCCTGTTGCAGTCAAGCCGGTCTTAACTAACGCATCAGCTGGGCTGCTGCGAGCCTGTCCAGCAGATGCTGGTGAAGCTAGCTAATCAAAATAAAATCATGATTGCGCAGCCTTCTTGCCTAAGCCGGTAAAACGTTAGGCATCATGCTGTGGGGTTGACAAATATGCAATAATGTGCCACAATATGCCGTGTAAGCTTCTTATGCTTACGCACATTCCTAAGCTAGTATCACCGTAACCAATTGACTAAGTATTCACTTCTTAGCTAAGCCTAGTTCCACCCGTTGCTCTCTGTAGTACCGTCGTACGACACCGTGCGGTTAGTCATGTCAGACTGCCTGACCCTGGCTGAGGTCATCAGGCCGATATGGCTGACTGCACGGAAAAGCCGTGCGGCGACGATGCGACCCATGGTCGCAGAGAGGAGACCATTATGTCTCGGATGGATGAAAGTATAGTAGAGTTTGTAAACCTGGAGAAAAGCGGAGGTGATGTGGTTTACTACTACAGCACTAGCAGGGGGGTGAAGTTTTGCTTGGGGCTTCACGCCCCGAACGCACAGGACCTAAAACTGCACTTGGCCGAAGAAGTGGTGTTTGGGTGGAGCCCGGAGGCTCCAAATCGCTCCGAGCTCTATCAAGCCCTGCTTTTGTTTGGAGGTGAACTCCAACGGAGGGGATTTATACCTCCAATTGGAGTTATCCACGAATTCGCCCAGAAATATCTGGACGAGTTCTCCGAGGAAGGAGGTGATGACTAGCTTTTTAGCCCCGGCATCTGCGGATGCCGGGGCTTCACCCGTTTTAGAGATAACACGTCATACCTCATATGCTATAATGAACCGCATGGAAGATATCATTTCGTTGTGTAAGAGGCGTGGCTTTATTTATCAAGGGTCAGAGGTCTATGGTGGACTGGCCGGTACTTGGGATTGGGGTCCGCTGGGTGTGGCGCTCAAACGCAACGTGATGCAGCAGTGGTGGCACTTCTTCGTCGACTGTCGCCCGGATATCTACGGTGTCGATGCGGCGATCATCATGAATCCGAAGACCTGGCAGGCGAGCGGTCATGTGGCGACCTTTGCCGACCCGCTGGTGGACGACGTGGTGACCCACCGTCGTTTCCGGGCCGACCATCTGTTGAAAGATAATGGTATCGAGGCGACTGACGGCATGTCTGATGCTGAGATCGACAAGCTGATCGAGGATAACCACGTCAAATCGCCCGACGGCAACCAGCTGTCTAAGGTGAAGCGGTTTAATATGATGTTCCGCACCAGTGTCGGGGCGGTCGAGAGCGACGACGCTGTGGCATACCTGCGCCCCGAGACAGCCCAGGGTATCTTCACTAATTATCGTAATGTGGTTGACTCGTTTTACCCTGATCTACCTTTCGGCATTGCTCAGCAAGGCAAATCTTTTCGCAACGAGATCAGTCCGCGCGATTTCGTCTTTCGCTCACGAGAGTTCGAGCAGATGGAGATAGAGTATTTCATTGATCCGGCTAGCTGGCAGGAGTCATTCGAAGACTGGCTCAAGCTGGAGCACCGGTTCTTAGAGCAAGTGATGGGTTTGCCGGCAGCGATGATTCACGACCTGGAAGTGCCGGCTCAAGATCGGGCGCACTACAGCAAGCGGACGGTCGATATCGAGTTTGACTACCCGATTGGTCGGGGTGAGCTGATGGGGCTGGCCTACCGGACTGACTTTGACCTGATGAACATCCAGCGAGTGAGTGGCAAGTCGATGGAGTATCGCCCGAAGGATGGCAGCAAGCCCTTCGTGCCGCATGTCATTGAGCCGGCGATCGGGGTGGAGCGCCTGGTGATGGCGATCTTGGCGGCGGACTATGCAGAGGACGAGGTCGGCGGGGAGAAGCGGAAGCTGCTCAAGCTGCCGAAGCACCTGGCGCCGGTGCTGGTGACGGTCTCGCCTCTGCTCAAGAATAAGCCTGAGCTGGTGACTAAGGCGAGACAGGTCTACGACATCGTCCAGCAGCACGTGCCGGGGCGAGTCAGCTGGGACGACAGCGGCAATATCGGCAAGCGATATCGCAAGGCGGACGAGATCGGCGTACCCTACTGCCTGGTGGTTGATTTCGATAGTCTGACTGATGAGGCGGTGACGGTGCGAGACCGTGACACCACCGAGCAGACTAGAGTCAAGATTGATCAGCTGGCTGACTATCTGCGGGTGAGCGAGTAGAGCTAATTGGTACTTGAGATTAAGCTTGATTTATCTACATTTGAATATGCTAATGCTTGACTAACTTAAGTATAAGTGCTATCGTATGAAATACAGGTTACATATGGGAACAGCCCATATGACCTGCGATTTGAAGGGAGGTCTACCATGAATGTAGACCTGCTAAAGTCTGCCCTCTCCGGCGATGTCCGCAAGGACATCGCCCAAGCCGTTGAGGGCGACCGTATGGTCGTTCTCAACGGTAAAAGCCTGCTCGTGGAGCAGGAAGGAGGTGAGACTGCGGTGTACCTCCTTCGGCGGTACACCGTCGACCCCGGGGATTTGTACATGTACAGGTTCGAGAAGGAGTAATCCTTTTTGAACCCCCGGGGGTATTTTTAGGCGCTATCTTGCGAGATAGCGCCTTTTTCCTTTGCCGGAGCGGGATTGACAATTCGTCATTATATGTTACTATATTATCGCCTGGTATGGATATGGAGTCGCCATGTCTAGCCAGCTAGTGAAAGGGGTCTGCCATGAAGGTAGACGATATCAAAGTTGCACTAAAAAGATCGGATGAGGCTCATCAGAGCGTCGCCAGAGCCCTTGAATATGACCGCATGGTCCTATTCAAGGGATCCCTCCTGCTCGTGGAGCAGGAGGATGGCTCGATGAAGCAATTCCATCTGGGGAGATACCTTACTCCCCAGGACAAGGGGTTAGGGGGTGTGAAGCCTTACTACGTCGAGGTTGAGGAATAACCTCGACGTAGCCCACCCCCCCATAGGCGCTGTCTTGCGAGATAGCGCCTTTTTCCTTTATCAAACTTAATCTCTCAGGCAACCGATTGGCACGACCAGCACCCCGTCAGGGCGTCGGTAGGCATAGCTGGATATACCAGAGAGGATCATTAGGCAGGACGGCTCTTTCATCTGCTCGACATCAACGATCTCACTAAACTTGAGCAGATTCTCAGCAGCTTTATCAATAGTCGTTTGGTCGGCGCCCAGCTTGATCTCGATAGCACCCCACTTGCCATCGGCGAGATGGATGATGGCGTCGCACTCTAGACCATTCTTATCTCGGTAGTAGAATAGATCACCGTCCAGGCTCTGAGCGTAGACTTGTAGGTCACGCAGGGCGAGCGACTCAAAGATCAGCCCAAAGGTATGAAAGTCGGCTAGTAGATCTTGCTCGGAAGCACGCAGGGCGGCGATGGCTAAGGAGGGGTCGACGAAGTTGCGTTTCTTGCCGGTTCGAATCCGGGTCTTACTGCGGAGCTCGGGGTACCATGCCTCGATATCGTCTGTGATATGAACTTGCTCCAGCGTAGCCAGATACGACGAGATAGAGGCGTCGCTAACTGACGACTCGCTGTCGCTCCTGGTGTCCTCTAGGATGGTGCTGATATTAGCCGGGGTAGAGATATTGCGGGCTAGACTACGTAGCAGTACTCTCATCTTGGCAGGGTTGTGCGGCGTGACGTCGCTGGAATTGATGCTGCTGCCAAGGATAGTATTCAGGTAGTCTCTGGCTAGCTTATTGGGCTTGTCCGGCTGACGCAGTACGTTCTCCGGCCAGCCGCCTCGGGCGGAAAGATAGGCGATATCCTCCAGTCGGAAGCTGGCAGAGCCTTGAATATCGTCGTGTCCGTCGAATATGTCGCCCAGCGAAACTTCGCCAGTCGAGTCGCCTGATTCATATAGGCTCATTGGGCGCATCATCAGACGGACGATCCTGCCGGCTCCGGAATGCTTTGGCTGATTGCGACGAGGCGTGGCAGAGCCGGTCAAGATGTACTGGTTGGTTAAGCCGGTTCGGTCAACGTCGTAGCGTACGGCATCCCAGAGCTCGGGAGCATCTTGCCACTCGTCGATCAGGCGAGGCTTGTCACCGCTGAGCAGTAGGCTGGGCTGATTGACGGCGATAGATAAGTTATTCTGGCGGGTGTCAGGGTTCTGGAGCTCCAGCTTACTCTTAGCGAAACGACTAGCAGTGGTAGACTTGCCACACCACTTCGGACCTTCGATAGATACGGCGCCGTATAGGCGGAGATCCTCCTTGATTAGCTTGTCGACTAGCCTGGGCAGGTACTTATTCATATCTGTTTACTCCTCCTGTGGTCATTAGTTTAGCATAGTTTACGCCTAGTGTGCAACAGTAGTCGTTTGGCAGTTTGGCGCATTTTCGTTTGGCAATTTGGCGGAGTTTCGCTTGGCAGTTTGGCGTAGGTGAGCGGGTTGGGTGGGGTGACTTATCTATCCCATCCCAGATCAAGGAAAGAGTGATGTATCATGCTGTGAGCTTGCCCAGCCTCCAGCAGGATGCATAACGTTGTACTACCTAAGCAAAAAGGTGGATAAATCATGCTTTATCATGATTAGCTGGTCTAACTAACGCATCAGCTGGACATGCTGTGGGGTGGACAATCTACACCACTCATCACGCTAATGCTTGGCTGACTAAAGTATAAGTGCTATCGTATGAAATACGGGTTGCATGTGGAGAATGCCCATATGGCCTGCGATTTGGAAGGGGTGGTCATCATGACCATTGAGTGCAGTGCTATCCAGTGCTTCCAAGAGCTGGATTTACCTCCGGCTCTCTTGGCAGAGATCTTGGAGCGTGAGGCAAAGGTAGCGCCTTTGCTCTACCCGAAAAGAATCGTTGTTCAACCCCTGAAGGGGTTTGACGGCGAAGGGCTCCCTGTCGCCATTGGTGAGCCGGAAGCGTGGATCCTCCGGAAGAAGGAGTTTCTAGAGGTGGTGGTAAGTGGAGAAGACCGACTGTGTGTATGGTCGGCTTACGAGAAGGAGGCGGATTAACTATTAACTTCTTTCTCTGCTTCTCCAGGCGCTATCTTGCGAGATAGCGCCTTTTTCCTTTGGTAAACAAACTCAATCCCCCAGGCAACCGATTGATGCTGCATAATGGGCTGGAAGGTAGAGCGCTAATGCTTGACAAATGCGGGGGGGGGTGTTACAGTGAATACCATCAGGTTGCATATGGGAACAGCCCATATGGCCTGCGACCCGAAAGGGGATTAGCCATGGAGGCAAAAACAATTGAGATTATCCTCAAGGGCGATGCCTTTGAGGATGCGGCAATGGCTATCGATGAGGGCAGGAAGGTCTGCCTTGAAGGGGCAGAACACCTGCTTGTTGAACAGGAGGGGGGCGAATTTAAGTGGTACTATTTCAGAGAGTACCACATTATGAGAGGAAGGGAGTATAGATTGACTTTCGGCAAGGAGTAATCCTTGCCGAAAGCCCCCAAGTTTTCGGGCGCTATCTTGCGAGATAGCGCCTTTTTCCTTTGGTAGAACTCAATCTCTCAGGCAACCGATTGATGCTGTATAATGGACAAGAATGAAAGAAACTAATAACCAAGCCTTTATTGACGGTCAAAACCTGTATATGAATACTAGAGCTAGTGGCTGGACTGTTGATCTAGTCAAATTTCGGATCTATCTCAGGGAGAAGTATGGTACTCAGAAAGCGTACTATTTCCTGGGCGCAGTCAGTGAAGAAAATCAGGGTTTATATGAACTAGTTCAGACTGCTGGCTTTATTCTAGTATTTCGAGAGCACAGTCGAGCTATGATCGGTAAGAAGAAGGGTAACGTGGATACCGACATCGTCTTTACTGTCATGTCTAAAGTCATCGACGACAAGGATATGAAGGATGTCATCTTAGTATCCGGCGATGGTGACTACTTTAAGATGGTAAAGTATCTGATCGAGAAGAAGCGTTTTTGCAAGTTGCTTGCACCCAACCGTCACTCAACCTCGTCGTTGTATCGTGTGTTTACGCCCAGATACGTTGGTTTCCTGAACGATAAGGATGCTAAGAAGAAGATATCCTTAGCTGTATAGTAAAACCAAAGTAAAAAGCGGGTCCTTCTTAGGTATCTCTCCGTTCGAATCGCCCGCATCGGAATGTACTATTATCTATATCACAGATATGCTTGCCGGTCAAGTGGGTTGACAATCTACATCATCCATCACGCTCCTACTTGACAAATGCGGTGAGGGGTGTTACAGTAAATACCATCAGGTTGCATATGGGAACAGCCCATATGGTCTGCGACCCGAAAGGGGATTAGCATGAGTAAGTTTGAGCTTTCCACGGAGAGTGCCCTTAGGGGTGCCCTCTACAATGCACTTCGAGCTGGCGTCTTTCTTCGGGAAGTCGCCAGTGCAATCGATGACGACCGTAAGGTCGTCATCGATGGAAAAATCATTAGTATTGAGCTCCCGGAAGGGGGCTCGAGCGCATGGGAGTTGGCGGAGCTTTTCACAGCTCCGCCGAGCAATCCGGCAGCTGATATATTATATGAATTCGTAAGGAGGTGATGATTTACTTGTGTTTTCCAGGCGCTATCTTGCGAGATAGCGCCTTTTTCCTTTGTGCTAAACTAGTTGACAGTGGGCGAGCGTAGGGCGGTGCGTGAGCACGGCCGGGTCAGGTAAAGGAGGCGAGGATGACCAAGGTGAACAGGAATAATTATAGGCAAGAGGTGGCGGACGATGGTGCTTTGCCCTGGCAGGTGGCACCGGAGGATCTGCCGACTGGTCGGGTGACTGACATGGAGGAGGCGCAGGCGATGGCGGAGGCGGAGAAGCCACACCGTGATGCTATCGAGCTGACCAGGCGGGGTGCTTGGTTCGCTAAGCGCATGGATGCACTGGTCAAGGCTAGCATAGAGCTGGAGGGTGGTGATCCGGATGCGGTCGATACCGACACCGTGGCGATAGTGGCCAGCTATCAGGCACGGTCAAACTATATTCATAGCGGCTCCATCTCCGGCTTCGAGGGGGTCTGCCTGCTCCAGGATGTTTGTCAGAAAGAGCTTCACGATAATCTGCAGCGCAACTTAGCCGAGCGTATCGATGGATACTACTATGATGATCAGGCGCAGGGTCGCTGGCAGGCGGAGACTTATGGCAGTGATCGCCAGCAGCACATTGATGAGGTCTGCGCTAAGGATATCGCTAAGGACGAGCAGGAGGCGGCTAATGCCGCCAAGATAGCCCAGAGGCGATATCGGACAAAGCATAGTCGCTAAAGGTCAGAAGAGTATAATATATCGTCAGAGATCTGCCGGCAGAACTCTGAAGACTTTCGGGCTAGGGTGGTATAATGACTCTAGCCCGTCGTCGGGGTGTGGCGCAGTTGGTAGCGCGCAGCGTTCGGGACGCTGAGGTCGTCCGTTCAAGTCGGATCACCCCGACCAAGCTTTTTGGCTCTTAGCGGGCTAGTGTGCTAACATTTAAGTAGATATGTGCCCGTAGCTCAGCTGGATAGAGCGTCAGTTTGCGGAACTGAAGGTCGTACGTTCGAATCGTATCGGGCACACCAGATGATGATGAAACAAGCCCCGAGTGACGGGGCTTTTAATATTTGATAGATATATACGATTTTCCGGGCTTGATTAGCCACTAGCTAAGTAGGATCAAATGATGACATCAAGCAGAGCGAAGATTGCCTTAGCTAGCTGAGCTTGGAGGGCGCTATCGGCGGCATTATCGTCATACTCGACACAGAGGTCAAAGATAACGGCGAGGGGTGGATTGTCTTGATCGTAGTCATATTCAGCGATAAAGGCACTGATCCGGCGGATAGCGTCGGCTTCGCTCCCTGCTTGCTTTGCCTGTTGATAAACTGCTCGGTTCTCTTCCAGTCTGGTGTTCATGCCTATATTATAACCCGGTGCGGGGTAGAGTGCTATAATCTAGCTAATGAAATTGATCGTGGGGCTGGGTAACCCCGGCTTAGACTATGCTGAGACCCGGCACAACTTTGGCTTCCGGGTGCTTGATCACTATGCCGATCAGCTGGGAGTGCGGTGGCATCAACGAGCCAAGTTTTCGGCGCTGGTGGCCGAGGCAGGGTCAGGCGAAAGCAAGGTTATCTTGGCGAAGCCGCAGACTTTTTATAATCTGGTCGGGCAGTCAGTTCAGCAGATCAGCCGTTTCTATCAGATTAGTCTCGAGGATATCCTGGTGATTCACGACGAGATGGCACTGCCGCTGGGTACGATTCGGACTCGGGTCGGCGGATCAGATGCCGGTAATAATGGTGTCAAGCATATCATCGGAGCGGTGGGGGCGGAGTTCGCTCGGGTGCGGATTGGCTCGGGCTTGTCGACCGGTGCTAATGGTGATAGTCAGCCCCGGCAAGATCGGCGGGGCTATGTGCTGGGGCGACTGAGTAGCGAGGAGGCGAAGCTGTTTGATGCTGAGCTGGATACGGTTAGCCAAATCATCAGCGAGTTCATCAGCGGTAAGTTTAACCAGACAACTTATCGCCAATAGCCAACAGTAGTATCTTACCCGTAGGATACATATTGACACGATGTGTACTCTACGGGTAAAAATGGCGTTCTGACCGGGGCAGTGAAGAGCGTGTATTAGGACGATATATTTTATAATATAGCAAATATATGGCGTAGGGCTTGACAATACATAATGCTTGTGCTAACATTACAGCATGGAAAGCAACAAACACATCCAAAAGTCCAAGTGTAACTGCGATAACGTCAAGGCTACCAGCGACAAAAAGCAAGTTAAAGACAACACCAAGGGCGAAATCGTCAAGTATCAAGACGAATGCAAGCAGCGTAAAGTAGCGCTGATGGTCTCGCTGATGTTTAACGTCATGTTCATCGTGACCATCTATACCATCTTTTGTTACGATACGACCGGTCGTCTACTGGGGCAGCTACTTGGTCTAAATATGTAGCCTAGGGTTGTCACTCTGTCACAAGCCACTCTCCCTCGGGAGGGTGGCTATTTGTTTTATTTCATAATCCACAGGCTTTTCCACACCACCATGTGGAAAAGTGGGGATGTGGGTAAGGGCGGCTGAAAAAGACTTGCAAGTGGGTAGTGGTGGGTAGTATAATCTAGGCAGTGGAAAACACAAACACCACGAACATAAGTAAATAACTAAGCCAAACGATAAGCCATATAGTAGATGTCCAAGGTTGACTATTTCGAGCGTAAGTTAGACGACAAGCATCGTCTGACTATCCCCGCTGATCTGAGAGGGGAGTTTGCTGATGGAGTAGTGATCACCCGGGGCTTTGGTCGGTATCTACATGTCTACCCCAAGCACGTCTGGGACGAGGAGATGGAGTCGGCACTGAACGGCGATATCTTAGACGAGCGAGTAGCTGATCTAAATGTCAAGTTTCGGACCGGTAAGTCGGAGGTAGAGCTGGATGCCAAGCAGGGGCGAATTACCCTGGAGCAGCATCTACTGAACTACGCCGATATCACGAGCGATATCGTGGCTGTCAGAGCAGGTAAGTACTGGAGGCTATCGGCTAAAGCAGCGGAAGACTAGTCGGCTTATAGAATATGGTTCAAACGACCGAGTAGGTCGGGAGAGCCAAAGAGAATCGCACCTTAACAGACAGAGGACACGTATGTGACAATCAGCCAGAAGTAAGTCGCTGGAACCGAAAGGACTATTGCACGTAAGAAAAAGCTACTTTTTCTTAAAATCCACCTCACACATAAGTCTCTCATTATGCTTTGCAGCCGCTAAGAACTCACATCAAAGCGACGAATAAGCATGAAACTTAGCTAAAACAAACACCAAAAACAAAAACTGGTTGTCACTTATGTGTCCTCCGTAACGTATAATAAAGAATATGACAACACCACAACAACTCCATATTCCTGTCCTACTAGCCGACACGTTGGCAGTGCTTAACCCGAGTAAGGGTGAGCGCTATCTTGATCTGACGGTGGGCTATGGCGGGCACGCTAGCCCAATCATCGATCGGATCGGTGGGGCGAATCATGCCGTCCTATGTGACCGAGATGATTATGCGATAGCCCACTTGGCTCAGCTACAAGAGCGGGGTGCTAGGCTGATCCAGGCTGACTATCTGTCGGCGGTACAGCAGCTAGCTAGCGAAGGCGACAAGTTCGACATGATCCTGATGGACTTGGGTGTCAGCTCACCTCAGCTGGATCAAGCCGAGCGAGGCTTCGCCTTTAGTCACTCCGGTCCACTTGACATGCGGATGGATCGGACCGGCAGGCTGACGGCGGCTCAGGTCGTGAATCATTACAGCGAGAGAGAGCTGGTACGGCTGCTGACTGACTATGGCGAGATCCACAGTCGTCTAGCAAAGGCGCTAGCCGGAGCGATTTGTCACCGGCGTCGACGGCAACCATTTCAGACGACGTTTGAGCTAGCTGAAGTAGTTCGTCACCGGGTAGGGGAGCTAGATGGTGGTAAGTGCCATAGAGTTCATCCGGCGACGCAAGTCTTCCAGGCGATTCGGATTGAGGTGAATGACGAGCTGAATCAGCTACGTCGTACTCTACCTCGACTGGCCGGGCTGCTAAATAGTGGCGGTCGCTTGGCGGTGATTACTTTTCACAGCCTAGAGGATAGGATAGTCAAGCAGTTTATGGATGATCAGTCAGATGGTCTGGATGCGCCGTATTCTTTACTGACCAGTAAGCCAATTCTCGGCTCAATTAATGATGCTTTTCAGCCACGTGCCCGTAGCGCCAAGCTACGAGCCGTATGTAAAAAATAAAAACCAAACAGAAAGGAGCGACCCATGCCAATCAAAGTTAGTGGCCGCAGTTACGCTCACAGCGTAAAGGTTCGAGTTGCTAAATAACTAGCTGATATCTAGTTGCTAGCAACCGGTAGTCACCGGAGTTCACGGTGACTACCACCTATTCCAGTGTGGGTCGGGATGTCTGGTTGCAGAGTCATGCCTGGGCAAGCCGGGTGGTCGTTGGTCGGCAAGCTTCTGCACCTAAGCAAAAGAAAGAGATAATAAATAAAAACAAAAAAGGAAAGATAGATAAATGACATCATCACGACAACAATTCGTCTCGGTGCGTCCGAGTATGCGAGCTTATGCCGGTGTGGGTAACTGGGGGCGTAATCAAAATCTGGTTGAGTATCGGAGCAATGTCAAGCTTGGGCCGACCGCTAACGTCGTGGTGATCGTTTTGCTGATCGCTCTACTAGGGGTGTTATATCTGACCCAGCTGAGTAAGACCGGTTCTTATAGCTACGAGCAAAACAAGATCAACCAGCGTAAGTCTGACCTAGTGGCAGAGCAGGATAATCTCAAGGTCGAGAATGCTCGTCTGCAGTCACTGGCGAATATCAAGAACAGCACGGTGGCGAAAGCGATGACGGCACCGGCTACGACCGACTACGCTAACTAACCGTGTATAATCTAGCTGGATGAGTGCAGAAGAGCGAACGGCTAAATACAGTCGCTATCAGATAATGACAGCGATTTTCTTCTTGCTTATTGCCATTATCACACTCCAGCTTTTTCGTATCCAGATCATCGATCATGCTAAATATCAGCGGATTGCCAATAACATGCAGACTGATAAGCAGACGATCAATGCTACCAGGGGGCAAATCTACGCCAGAGACGCCAATGGCAACATCGCCCCGCTGGTGATGAATCGGACGGTCTACACGTTATTCGCCGACCCGTCAGAGGTTAAAGATAGCGAGAAGGTGCGCCAGCTTGCCACCCAGGTGGCCGGTAGCCAATTGACAGAGGGTGGACTGGATAAGCTGGATAATAAAAAGCTCCAATATGTGGTGCTGGCTAAACGCTTGTCGCAAGAGCAGGCTAGTCGAGTCAAGAAGGCTGACTTAGCCGGAGTGGGCTTGCAGGCGGACACGCAACGGGTTTACCCCGAGGGCGCTTTGGCGGCGCAGGTGCTTGGCTTTGTCAACCATGACGGCAAGGGGCAATATGGCGTAGAGCAGTTTTACGATAAGGAGCTATCGGGGACGCCGGGGCTACTCCAATCAGTGACTGATGTGCGCAAGATCCCGCTAACTATCGGGGCGAGGGATATTAGTATCCCGGCTAAGAACGGAACAGATATCGTCCTCAGCGTTGACCGTAATGTCCAGTCGCAAGCGGAGCAAGTGCTGGCAGATGGACTACGTAATGCTAAGGCGACCACTGGCAGTATGGTGGTGATGGATCCACAGACAGGGCGGGTGCTAGCGATGGCTAATCTACCTTCGTATGATCCGGCTAATTATGGCAACGCCCTCTCGGCTAATGTCTATCAGAATAATATCGTCTCAAACGCCTATGAGCCCGGCTCAGTGATGAAGCTGTTCACGGTGGGGATGGGGCTGAATGAGGGGGCGATTGCGCCGACTTCAACCTTCTTCAACCGAGCGTGCATCCAAGTGGATGATGCCAAGATCTGTAACGTTGCGAAGGAGGTTAGCGGGCGCTATATGACGCCGATGCAACTGCTGGAGCACTCGCTGAATACCGGGGCAGTCTGGGTACTAGAGCAACTGGGCGGCGGGCAGATTAACCTGGCGGGGCGGCAGAAGTTCTACCACTACCTGGTCGATAATTACCGTCTCAATGCGCCAACCGGCATCCAGCTGGCGAACGAAGTCGATAGCGTGATCTTTAAGCCAAATACGCCTAATGGCGCTCGGGTGCTCTACGCCAACATGTCCTTCGGTCAGGGTGAACAGCTGACCATGATCCAGGTAGTATCGGCGTTCTCGGCGGTGATAAATGGTGGTAAATATTATCAGCCAACGGTGCGCCTGGGCAGATTGACCGGAGATAGCGAGGTAAAAGAGGATACTCCTAAGCTACTGTCCGATAAGACATTGAGACCGGAGGTAAGTGGAACCATCCGGGATATGTTATACCAAGCTCGCTACCTGGGAGCGGGTGGTCGCTACAAGGACAATGGCTACTATGTGGGAGGTAAGTCGGGTACAGCTCAGAAAGTCGACCCGAAAACGGGGGCGTACTCAGATACCCTGACCACTGGTACTTATATCGGCTTCGGTGCCGATAAGACGAAAACGGCAAAATATGTCATAATGGTGAGGGTAGATGATGCCCGTAATGGTGGGTATTCCGGTTCAGCTGCCGCCCAACCAATCTTTGATAATATGAGTAATTTTATGATCCAGTACGAAGGAGTATCTAAATGAGTCAAGCGTTAAAGACACTAATGGATCCACTGAGCAAGATGCTGATGCTGGGCATCGGTTCGTTCATCTTGGCTATGGCGGTCACCCCGATCTATACATTCTTTGCCTATCGGCTTAAGTTTTGGAAACAGATGCGTCATCAGGCTTTGAGTGGCGGCGGGACGCCCGTCTACAACAAGATTCATGCCGAGAAGCACAAGCGCAACATCCCCACCATGGCGGGGATTATTTTCGTGGTGACGACGGCGATCGTCTCGCTGATCTTTAACTTCTCTCGGGAGCAGACTTGGCTACCACTGACGGCACTAGTCGGCTGCGCTTTGGTGGGGTTGGTTGACGACTTCATCAATATTCGCTCGCACGGTAAGGGGATAGCCGGCATGCGGGCGCCGGTGAAATTCGCCATGATCACCCTGATCGGCTTGGGGCTGGGCTGGTTCTTTTACTCTAAGCTGGGTGTACATGCTATCCATGTGCCATTTGCCGGCGCTTGGGAGGTGGGAGTCTGGATTATCCCAATCTTCGCCTTTGCGGTGGTGGCGACCGGTAATGCGGTCAATATCACGGACGGACTGGACGGACTGGCGGGTGGGCTGGCTTCATCGGCGTTCTTTGCCTATGCCGTGATCGCTATCCTTGACCAGCAGTTCGGGTTGGCAGGCTTCTGCTTTACCATGCTGGGAGCGTTGGTCAGTTACTTATGGTTTAATATTTATCCGGCTCGCTTCTTCATGGGTGATGTGGGGGCGTTTGCTCTGGGCTGCTCGCTGGCGGTGGTGGCGATGCTGACTGATACGCTGTTTGTCTTGCCGTTGATCGGGCTGGTCTTCGTCATGGAGACGCTGTCGGTCATCATCCAGCTGACCTCGAAAAGGATTCGTCATAAGAAGATCTTTAAGTCAGCACCAGTCCATCATCACTTAGAGGCGTCAGGCTGGCCGGAGACGAAGGTGACGATGCGCTTCTGGCTGATCGGAGCAGTCTGTGCGGTGGCGGGGCTGATCTTCGCTATCGTCGGAGGATGTATAAAGTAAACCGGGCTATGGAGCGGTGGCGCTATAACGCTAATCGGGTCTCGGCGGGTGGTAGCAGCTGGGCGGGGCGGGTTGACCCCGCTAAGAGCCGGCAAAATCAGATCACCGCTCGTCAGATCAGGGCGGATCTCTTTGACGATAACGGCGAGCTGAAGCTGGCCCGACGGCACCGGGCAGACCACGGCATAGTGGCGCTGGCGGTGGCATTATCAATCTTCGGTGTGGTGATCATCTACTCTATTGCCTCGGGACTTTATGGTGGCAATACGACGGTGATCAACCGGGAGATGCTGAAACGGGGTATCTTCCTGGCTATTGGCGTAGCTCTCTTTATCGTGGCTAGTCGCATACCGCTCAACTGGTGGAAAAAGGCCGGTCCATATATCTTCCTGATCGCCCTACTAATCTGCCTGGCATTACCGATCCTGGGGGCGGCTCATGTGCCGGTCGCTCGGTGTGCGCTAGGGGCTTGTCGGTGGTACAAGCTGGGAGTCGTTTCTTTCCAGCCGGCGGAGTTCCTTAAGTTGGGCACAGTTCTCTTCATAGCAGGATATCTGTCGACCAGGTTGGCAAATGGTAAGCTGAACGATAACTTGACCCTAGCCGAGGTGCTGGCGGTGATGCTGGTCAGTCTGCTGATCATCGTTGGCTTACAACGAGATATGGGGACCGGGGCGGCGATAGTAGCGATCTTTCTGACCGAGCTAGCTATGTCAGGAATGAGTTGGCGCAAGCTGGCGATAGTCCTCGGCGTGATCGTGGCGCTCTTTGTCGTGATGACGGTCGTTGCACCCCACCGGATGAGTCGCATCTTTACCTTTACCAAGTCGGGCAACGCCGATAGCGACTACCATATTAATCAGGCGCTAATCGGGCTGGGCTCGGGCGGATTAACGGGGCGAGGGTTAGGACAATCAGTCCAAGCCTTTGGTTGGTTGCCTGAGGCGGTCAATGATTCGATCTTTGCTATAGTTGGCGAAACGCTGGGCTTCGTTGGCACGGTGGGCTTGATCGCCATGTTTGCTTTCTTGATCATGCGGATGTTTAGCAAGACTAACTACCTCAACAATATGTACTTGAGGCTGGTGGTAGCGGGCGTGGTCGGTTGGCTGGCTTCGCATGTGCTGGCTAATGTCATGGCGATGACTCACCTGATTCCGCTGACCGGTATCACTCTGCCGCTTGTTAGCTCAGGTGGAACCTCGGCGATCTTTGTGATGATCAGTCTGGGGATAGTCTTCGAAATATCTTGCTATACGGCACATCGTCGGATTGATATTGCTGAGGTCAATGAAAATCAAGGAGGGGACAGTGAGAATCCTGTGCGTCGGCGGCGGCAGCGGTGGTCACATAGCACCGATCGTCGCCGTAGTCGAACGACTACGTCAGCCGGCTAATATCCGGAAGATGGGCGGTGAGCCGGAGATCAGAGTCTGGTGCGACCGCAATTTCTTCGCCCAAGCGAGGCAGATGTTTGGTGATAATTCGGTGCGGATCGAGACTATCTCGGCAGGCAAGCTGCGACGCTACGCTAATCTGGGCTTTTTCTACCGTTGGTTTAGCCCCTGGCATATCATTCACACTCATATACCAAACTTGATCGACATGGGGCGGGTCTTGGTCGGGCTAATCCAGAGCCTGGTCAAGCTGGCTGTGTGGCGCCCTGATGTAGTCTTCTGCAAAGGCGGCTATGTCGGCTTGCCGGTCGGGCTGGTGGCGCATTGGTACCATATCCCGCTGGTTATTCATGATAGTGATACTGTACCGGGGCTGACTAATCGACTATTGGCTAAGCATGCCACGGCGATTGGCACCGGCTCGCCGGTCAAGAATTACCCTTCTTATCCTAAGGGCGTCACTAAATATATCGGCATCCCGGTGGGGAATCAGGAGCGTCAACTGAGTGGGGCGGAGCGTCGAAAAATGCTACGTCGGCTAGGCTTGGCGACTGATCGACCCTTAGTGCTGGCGATGGGTGGGGGATTAGGGGCGGTGGCGATCAATCAAGCCCTTGAGGCGATTGCCGACCAGCTGGTTGCCAGTGGGCTACAGGTGGTCTTGCTGACGGGTAAAGGTAATGAGATCAAGGTCTCAGAGTCAGCCGGTCGGTTCTTCCGTCAGTACCAATTCACCAATCAGGTGAGGCAATATGAACAGGTGGCTGACCTGGTAATAACCAGGGCAGGAGCAACGACCATGGCGGAGCTGGCGACAGTCGGTGTGGCAACCATCATCATCCCTTCACCCTACCTGGCGGGTGACCACCAGACCAAGAATGCCAAGGTCTACCAGCGAGCCGGGGCGGCGGTGATGCTGGCGGAGTCGGCGGTGCGAGAGCGGCCGTCGAGGTTGGCTAAGCTAATTAGCAAGCTGATGAATGATGCGACCGAGCGGTCACAGCTGGCAGATAATCTGCATCAGTTTGCTCAGCCTCGGGCACTGGATGATATGACGCAGATGATCATAGATGCCGGACGGAAGAAATAGAGCAAAGCCTGTAATTTCCCTCTATGTATAGTCCAGGTTAGTACGAGTAGTACAGGTGGTTTCCTCAGGCAATTACACCTCTACGTAGCAAGTAGTTTCTAATACTTTATACGGGGGCTGATAGATTCATCACATCAACCTCAGACCTGGCGCTCATAATGTACCACTGGCGATTGATTACTTGTAGGACATTGATTAGTCTTCGGTTGTCTGTGATGAATCCGCCCCCCCATGCTCTCAGCTACTAGTATGGAGTGCATAGTTTTCAAGCTGCCTACTGCATCTCCAATACAGCCCCGTAGCTCAGAGCAGGGCGTATGGTCTCCTCTTATATATAGAGAGTTCTTTGTACGAGTAGTACAGGTGGTCTCCTTACTCCACTGCTCACTAGTCCTCTCATTCTTCATCTACATCATCATTTCCCTCAGACCCGCCTGGCTGGCTCGTGCACTGCTGAGCTTCAAGCGTGCACAGTCTTCAGGAAATGACGATGTAGATGAAGGACAACAGACACCCTTTAGTGCGATAATGATTATGTACGCCAGAGTAGCTTACCCAAGCTTCCGATGGCTGTTGATATGTCTGTAATTTCCCCGGTCTCATTTCTTAGCCTAGCTTCAGCCAAAGATGAACGCTCCTGGTACGAGTAGTACAGTGTGGTTGACGAAGGCTGTTGATATATCAGTAAGTTATCCAGCGCACGTGGTAGTTTATACGGTGCCAAGCCTGAGGAAACCACCTGTACTACTCGTACAGAGAAGAGCTATATGTGGAGGGAAATTACAGACTCTTTCAGCTAATAGGTATTCATGCGGTGCGGAAATAAGATGCTATTAGTGCTATAATCTAATTAGCTTATGATTAGAATGAATGAAGACACAGACAGCAAGAGAGAGGTATCTGAGCGACGGCGCCACGATGACCTTTCTATCAATATCAAGCGAGGTAAAGGCAAGCCAAATGACGACTCTGCTAAGCCCGAGCCGGAGCACTACGGTCGCTCTTTTCTGACCGTAGCCATAGCCGTGGTGATAGTAGTGATAGTCCTGGCTATCTGGCAGTGTGTCGGAGGCGATAAGCAGCTGTATTCCATCTTGGGTGTCACTAATCGCATCAAGCAGAGTACCGGTAGCGACGACCAAGCTTCCGGCGGCGATGTCAATAAGGCGATTGATCGTCAGTCGCTTCTGAGTATGCTGCAAGCCTGCCGGACCGAGTATGACAGCTTTGACAATACCAAGGACGACAGAGTCAACAGCATCAAAGCTCCGATTATGCGTACCAACTACCTGGCCGATCCGAATCAGATCGAACAGGTTAGCGAGGTGAGCACTCAGACTGCCCGGGGTAAGACGGAGCATGCCGGCGGTGACCATCAGCAGAAATACCGGGCGAGCTATATCGACCGTTGGGGTAGGGAAGCGGCATGTTCGGCGGATAGCATGGAGCAGGTGGCGAAGAGCCTGGGTGTCAAGGTCGATCTCAAGGCTCGGCTTAGCCGGATGCCGGCGAGCAAAGATGAGTCGGGTAAAGTGTCGGGGATTGAGCCGAGGCGGATCGCCGATCTGCTTCAGCACGAGATCATCGACCAAGTCCGCTTCTCCGCCTTTGAGCGTCATGACAGCAAGGTGCTCCAGGCACTCTACAAGCAGTGGTTCAGCGAGCGGTGCGACGACAGTAAGGGCAAATGGCTGGATTCGCTGGATGATGCCGGTACAGGCGAATATAGCGACGCTAAAAAGCGAGATATGTACTGGCGGATTGAGAGTGATCGCACTAGTACTAAGATAGCGAACTGGGTGAGTGCCTTACCGATGGAGAAGCGGGCCAGCGTCCGTCAGCAGATTAACCAAGGGCTGATCGGTCCGTATTACGCTAAGAAGAAGCTGGTCTGCCAAAATGCGACGTGCTCGGCTTATCACGACGATCCCGGCCTGGCTGAGCTTCGCCCTCTTTTCTACATCGGTAAGAAGGTATATCAGTCGCTGGGGCAGGACAAGGGCTATTACATCGGCCAGCTGAGTAAGGAGATAGAAGCTATCAAGCAAGCCTCGGGCGACAGTGCTGAGCTATCGCAGCTACCGGACACCACCGGCTCGTACGATAACTGCTACTCAATTCATGCTAAGCTGAACCAGGTGATGCAGGTGCGGCGCCGGCAGGCTGAGCAAGATAGTAATAGATACGGTGACACGCACTGATAAATATTAGCTCATGCTGTGGCAAAAAGACAAAAAGGCCGGGCGTAGCCGTAAAGAACCAAAGGCCGGGGGTGGCAGACGGGCGGAGCTGAGCGACGATGATAGTCAGGCGGACTGGCGTCTCGGTGTGACGCTCAAGACCTATCATCCCGAGCGAGTAGATGAGACTGAGCGCCAACACGTCAAGCGACTGAGAGCCTTTCGTCGGCGCTTGTCGGCGGTGCTGATACTCATTGCTCTATTTGTCACCATGGGGATGTTGCTGCTGAGTCAGTTCACCGGAGTGATCTCTCAAGTAGTGGCGGCGGATGACAATATCCGCCTAACCGATGGCGACGCTGCTCGATATCGGCAGATCGTCGACGAATATTTACATCGCAATTCATCTGAGCGGCTCAGCTTCATTCGTCGTAGCAGTGCACTGACCGGTCATTTGCAGAGTAAGGCACTGGAAGTGGAGGCTGTCAAGCTGACGACCGCCGGGCTGGCTAGTAGCAAGATGGTCTTGTCATTCCGTCAGCCGGTAGCGATGTGGGTCAACGGTACTCATACCAGCTTCGTCGATAAGTCTGGCGTGGTTTTTCAGCGGAATTATTATTCTATACCCGAGCTGGCGATCGAAGACCAGAGCGGGGTAGGGGTAAGCTCGGGTAATGTAGCGACTTCGGCAGGTTTTCTGAGCTTCGTAGGACGGACGGCGGTGACAATCGCCCAGAACCAAGGGCTGAAAGCGGTGCGGGTGGTCATTCCACGAGGTAGTATTCGCTATGTTGAGATCTACCTGGCGGGCAGAGCTTATCCTTTCAAGGCACAGATTACTCGTGAGCCGGAGGGGCAGGCGGCAGATATAGCTACTATGGTGCGCTACCTGGACGGTCGGGGCATCAGACCAAGCTATGTTGACTGCCGGGTGGAGGGACGGGCTTACTGGAAGTAATTCTGATAGAATAAAATTATGGATGAAAATGGTGGTAGTGAGCAAGTTCGACCGATCGAGCCGAGGTGGCCGAATGAACCGGTAGGGCAGGTCAAGTCGGCCGAACAAACTCAACCGACCCAATCACCCCAACTAATTCGTCCGATTCACCTCTTTCAGCCATCTTCATTGGCTTCTGTTCAGCTGGCACAGCGGCCTCCGTTAGCTCCACCTCAGCCCGAACAATCTATTCAGCCGGTCGATTCAGCTCAGTCCGACCAGCCCACTCAACCAGCTCAGCCAACTCAGCTGGTGCAGCCGACTGAAGTAGCTGCTCCGGCTGAGCCAGCCGAGGCGGCTAGCCAGGCGACCGGCTCGACGGCTGAGACCGGCCAGGCTAAACAGCCCAGCCAACCGGCAGTTCCCGGTCGGCAGTCTCAGTCAGGCAGTGGCTGGGTGCGTACCGATAGCAAGCCTATCCGTCCGGCTCGGCATCAGCGGGGTGGACTGCTCTTACTGATGATCATAGTCGGAGCGATGCTGATCTTAGTGCCGGTGGCGATGATGATCAGCACGGTAGTAGGCAAGATAGCTACCTATAATAAGCAGGTACAGACAGTGCGACAATTCTAAGAGGAGGGGTGAAGGTGGAGGAAGATGAAGGGAAAGCTAATTCGTCAAAAATGACTGATCGGTTGAGTGATACTGCTTCTAACGGTGAAGTAGAACAGAAGCTTAGCCTACGGCGGGAGCTGGAGCGCAGGCCGTGGCTCTTGATAGCGGCAATAGTAATCATAGCTGCCTTGATCGGTTGGCTTAGTTATCTGGCTGTTGTCCCGGCCGAGAAAAAGTTGCCGACTACTGATGACTGCAATCCGTGGCATTGTAATCCTGCAGATTTAGATTAAGATGCTGATATCGGGCAGAGACAATTCTGTCTAAGGGTGCGAACCGGAGGAGTACGATGTAGGGAGCATTTAATATAACACAGCATGAAAATGTGAAAAGTCAAGGACTGAGCCGGGTTGAACTGGAGCAGGAGAGGGGAGTAGCGGGTGTCGCAAAATACATATGACAATATAATTCGTGAAATTGTCAAATATTGTCCTGAGACCTGGACGTCAGCTCGGTGTGGAGTGTGGAAAACGTGCCGACTTTCGGATTTATTTATGAAGAGAGAAATTGCGACGTCAGATGACGTCACGGACGTCATGAGGTCGTGGCTGTGGCTCTAGTGGCATCTTTTTATCTAGAAATAGAGAGCGATAAATCAAGTGGTGACAAGATATTAAAATAGCCTGCCTAAAATAATTAGTAATTATTTATCGATTTAATTAATAAAAGTAAAAAGTAGCGAGATAACTCTCGGGTGAGTCGTCACTACTCTGCCGGATCTCCGAAATATTTTACGTTTATTTTAGTTATTTTAGCGGGATTAGCACTCGGGCCGGCTGGTTGCCGGCTTAGCCGGCCTTATGTTCACTCACCACCGGTCAAACGGTCACTCCGTCGTAAAAGGTATATTGTGCGACATATCAATATTGGGCGCTAGACGAGTGTTTATGTGTCCTACTCGGCTAATTTTATGGATCTGACGAGGCTGTTTGATTATTTTCTCTAAGGTAATATTGTTTATCGAGTGATAATATTCTCAAGAGTGCCCTGCCGGTGAAACACCGCAACGTCATCTTTGTTCGGTATATTTATAAATAATTATTATCAAGCTCTGCTATTTATCTCTCAGTGATTTTCCGGTCGGACTGTTTGGCGCTTTATTATCAGTCGGTCATTTGTCACTCTTTGGCGGCAGTGGCTTGACCTCAGAGACAGAAGACACTATGGATGATGACGGGATGATGACGGCTGATCCATACCCGGCCCGACTGACAGGGATTATCAGCTACGAGAGCAGCGAGTGCTTAGCAATCTCCGGGTGCTACCGCCCTACCCTATGATTGTGCGACATTAAGCAATATTGCCAAAGATGACTAATCATACGTCTAAGGCGGGGTGATTTAGGCTCTCTCGGCCCGTCGCTTGATGATCCGGGCGAAATTATCGCTCAGCTGGCGGGACTGCATGGTATTGAGACTATCGCCCTGCTGACTCTGCTTGATCATCGCTTGCCAGTCGTAGCCGGCCGCCTTAAGCCGGTCAATCTTGTCGTCGCTCCATTTAAGGATGGCGTCGCTTGCCACTTCGGGGTGGAATTGGAGCCCGTAGATTACCGAGCCGTAACGTAGCGCCTCAATGGGGGTGCGGTCAGACTCAGCTAAAACCTCAACCTTGTCGGGCAGCTTGGTGACGCTGTTCTGATGATTTTGATACATCATCATCGGTGAGGTGATACCGGCAAAGAGCATGTCGTACTCGCCGGCCTCAGTTAGCCGGACGCTGCAGAGACCATACTCGGCGCCTTTATCTTTATCGCTAGCAGTAATCGGACTGTGGGCATCGCTAACTGTACCGCTAACCACTTCCGCCAGGAGCTGATGACCGAGGCAGATGGCTAGGGTGGGGATATCGTCGTAGATAGCCTGATGCAATAGGCGACGGATATGGGGGAGCCACCAGCCACCATCACTACCATCTAGACGCCACTGTCCGCCATTGATGATGAGTCCGGCATAGCCCTCGCCCACCCCGTTCTTGCCGACTGACATCCGGTCGGGGGAGTCGGAGCTACTGTAATAGATTCGCTTGGGTAGATTTTTCTCACTACCGATTCGATGGTCAAGCGTTAGCTCTTTTTGCTCGAGCCACTCCCCTAGCCTGCCAACCGGCTGGTTAGCTCCGGGTTGATGGCTGATTACTAAGATTCGCATACTGTTTGTTTAACTTTCCCACCCTACTATTATCAGCGTCGAGCCTTCTTGCGGTTCTGGCGCTCTTGTTTCTTTTTCTTCTGAGCGACTCGTCGCTCACGATTCTTCTCTGACTGTGACTTCTCGGGGTGAACGGTCGAGCGGAAGTCGCTCTCGTCGGTATCGTCGGCGGCGGGCAAGCCGGCCTCGTTGACTCCCTTCTCCACTGCCGAAGCAGCTGCCTTAGTCAGGTCGCTATCGTAGCGATCGTCCTCGACTTGGTCGGCATTGATCAGCTCCTTCTCCAGGTGGAAGACGACGGTCAAGACCTCCTCCTGCAAGGTGCGCTGGAGCGAGTCGAAGAGCTTCTGTGACTCGACCCGATACTCAACTAAGGGGTCACGCTGCCCTACGCTACGCCAGTGGATGCCCTCTCGCAGGTGTTGCATGTTCTCCAGGTGCTGCATCCAGAGTACATCGACTACCTGCATGTAAATCTCTCGCTCAGCGCCACCCAGCAGAGTAGCACCCAGCTCATCTTCCTTAGCGTCGTATAGCTTGAGGATAGCTCGACGAGCCGCTACTAGTCGCTTGCGGTCATTCTTGATAGTGGCGATGCTGCGGATCCGGTCCAAGCTCAAAGGAAAGATAGCTTGAAACTTCTCGAACTTATCAGTATCAGAGCGCTTGAGGCGGGTAGCTAGCATCGAGCTGAGCTGAGCATCGGCCAGACGCAGGATCTCGGGTGAGATGTCATCACCTTGGAGAATCTTACGCCTGATGGTGTAGACCACTTTGCGGTGACGGTTGATGACATTGTCGTACTGGACGACGTTCTTGCGGGTGTCAAAGTTGTAGCCCTCGACTCGTTTCTGAGCTGCCTCAAGTGTCTTACTGACCGGCTTAGCTGAGATCGGAGTGTCTTCTGAGACTCCCAGTCGCTCCATCAGCTGGGCGATTCGGTCACCTTGGTAGATCCGCATCAGGTCGTCTTGAGTTGAGACGTAGAAGTAAGTATCGCCCGGGTCGCCCTGACGTCCGCCGCGACCGCGGAGCTGATTATCGATCCGGCGTGCTTCGTGGCGTTCAGAGCCGATTACCACCAAGCCACCCTTGGCGGCGACCCCTTCGCCGAGCATGATGTCAGTGCCTCGACCGGCGATGTTGGTAGCTAGGGTGATAGCGCCGGCTTGACCGGCCTTAGCGATTACCTCAGCCTCCCGCTCGTTATTTTTAGCATTGAGGGTCTCGTGTTTGAGTCCTGCCTTATCCAGAGCGGCGCTAATTAGCTCGTTCTTAGCGATACTGGCCGAACCAATCAAGACGGGGCGACCTTGGTCGTGGCAAGCCTTGACCTCTTTGACGATCGCCTTGATCTTGCCCGCTTCAGTCTTAAAGATCTGATCTTCGTGGTCGATTCGCTTGATCGGCTTGTTGGTCGGAATCTGGATGACATCCAGCCCATAGATCTGCTGAAACTCTTCTGCCTCGGTGAAGGCGGTGCCGGTCATGCCGGACAGCTTGTCGTAGAGGCGGAAATAATTCTGGAAGGAAATGGTCGCCAGTGTCTGCGATTCCTGCCGCACCGGCACGTGCTCCTTAGCCTCGATCGCTTGGTGCAGACCCTCGCTATAGCGACGCCCTTTCATCAAGCGCCCGGTGAACTCGTCGACGATGATCACCTCACCGTCCTTAGCGACGACATAGTCTTTGTCTCGCTTAAATAGGGCTCGGGCTCGCAGGGCTTGATCCAGGTGATAGACCGACCGGAGATGCTCTGGCGAGTAGAGATTTTTCACTCCGAGTAGCTTTTCAACCTTGTCGACGCCTTGCTCAGTCAGAGCAACGGTACGACGCTTCTCGTCGACCTCGTAATCACCGTCCGGCTCTTCTTCCTTCTCCTCGGGATTGATCGGCTTGCCGGTCAAGGGATTCTTCAGACCTCGGCTGACGCTAGCTACCGTCTTGCTGGGGGCTTCTAATCCGTCTACCAGGGCGGCGTACTTGATATAGAGATCTGGGTTGTCGGCTGCCGGAGCGGAAATGATCAGCGGGGTACGAGCTTCGTCGATCAAGATGGAGTCAACCTCGTCAACGATAGCGAAGTTGAGCTGACGCTGACGCAGGAGTGACGGGTCGCTGACCATGTTGTCTCGTAGGTAGTCGAAGCCAAATTCGTTATTAGTACCATAAGTGATATCAGCGTCGTAAGCTTCCTTGCGGGAGCAGGGCTTGAGGTGGCTCATTCGCTTGTCGTAGTGGTCGGTATTCTCGTACTCGGGGTCGTAGATAAAGCTGGCGTCGTTAATGATCACGCCGGTACTCATGCCCAGAGCGTGATAGAGCTGCCCCATCCAGCCACCATGAAGCTGAGCCAGATAGTCGTTGACGGTAACCATGTGGACACCCCGACCGGTCAGAGCATTCAGATAGACCGGGGCGGTAGCGACTAGCGTCTTACCTTCGCCGGTCTTCATCTCGGCGACATTACCTTCGTGTAGGACGACGCCACCCATCAGCTGGACATCAAAATGACGCTGACCGAGTGTCCGACTGGCCATCTCTCGCACCAGAGCGAAAGCATCAGGCAAGAGTATATCCAGAGCGTCTTTGCGGCGCTGGTGGGCTTTGCGCTCTCTGATAGCATCAATGGCGTTGAAATCATCAATAGTGGCTGAGCCGACTCGAGCGTACTTTTCTCGATCGGCCGGACTCATTTTATTAACCAGCTGACGGTCGGAGACCAGACCTTTCTCTAGCCGCTTGTCGCTGACCTCGGCGTGGGCGGCCGGCTCGGTCGCCTTCCCCGCTCTCTCTGCCTCAGCTGAAGCCTTTTTGGTCAATTTAGCAAGCTGCTTCTTCAGCACGCTAGTTTGTTTACTGAGCTGTTGGTCGCTCATCCGAGCGTATTTATCGCCTAGGGCATTGATCTCGGCGACCCGCTTCTCCAGGCGGTGGACGATCTTCTTCTGGGGATCGCCAAAGATTCTGCCTAATACCTTATCCTTTGTCGACATAATCGTAGTACTATTCCTCACTTATCTGTAATCAACTGGGGATATTATAGCAGAGGTCGGGGTCAGTTGCCACGGTATTTGCATATATCAGAATATTATGTCGTGATAGTTGACCTAATTCACTAGTAGTGATATGATACAAGCTACCATGAGTAGTAGTGAGAGCGCCCCTCGGAGCGAACATACCAGCCCTAGTATGCCGGTCAATCCGAGCGTGAAGAAAAACAAACATTATCATGGCGGTGCGTTACACAATGCAGTGAGTATGAGTCGTCGAACCGCCATCAGGGTGGGTATCGGCACCATTGTGGCGCTGGCGGCTAAATTTGCCTATGACAATGCCTCGGATACAATTACCGGCTGGCAAATGGATCAGAAAGATCGCTTGCCAGCATACCATGCCAGCGATCAGGAGATGACCCTGAAGGTTATGGAAGATGGCGAATGTGAGAACTGGTACACCAAGCTGTATCTGCCAATGGGCAAGAAGTATGCTATCAGCCCCGAGTATGTCTGGGAGGCAACTAACAAGGTCAACGGTATCAATAAGGCCGACCGTAACTTCTGGTATAATCACCCCGGCGACAAAAGGATTGTGCCGGAGTTTGATAAGAAGCCGTTTGACGATACCATCGTGCTGGAGACCACTCCCCGAGAGATGACCGAAGAGGAAAAACAAAAGGAAAAAGCAGAGCGAGAAGGCTTTCAACTCCCTGACATTTTGCCACATAACACATAACTAGCCGATAGATCTAGTGCTCGGCGATGAAGTCGGTGACCTGCTTCATCTCTTGGCGACTGATGCCTTTGTAACTATCCGGGTTGATGACCAGCATATCGACGCCGAACTCACCTACCATTTGGCGTAGTTGGTCGACTCGGTGCGGTTCCTGGCGAATCTCTGGTGCGTCGTCCATCCAGACCACACCACGACTGGGCGCCTTGGTTTGGTCAGTCAACCGCTTAGCTAGGGCAACGGCGATAGCGCCCAGGCGATCGCCACCGACTATGCCACTGTCAGAATCTTGGTCGAAGAACGCCTCGGTGTCGACGTCGTCATGGTTGATACCGATAGCTTGATCCAGCGCAACCATCCAGCGTTCGTTGCTAGTTAGCCAATGCCAACGAATCGGCTGATGATCAATCATGTCTTTAACCTGATTCAGCATTTCACTCGACCAGACGACGCTGTTATGGTAGCCTCGCCGGTCGATCGGGTAAGGCTCATCCTGATTGGTTGGCTTGACCAGCTCCGGATGAACGGCGTTCCTGAGCTCAAACGGTGAGATAACTCCGTCAAAATCAGAATAGATGTCGACGACTCGATGATTTGTATTGTTAAATCGAGATGCCGGCTGCTCCATTTTATTCCCCTCCTCATAGATTTATCTTAGTAAAAATATATCATATCCGGAATATGCCCTCGTAGACGTATCTACGAGGGCGACCCTCCTATCTCTTGAGGCGATGCTATATAAATGGCGAAAATACAGTTACACCATCGGTGCATTCGACCGAACGGCGAAACTGTACTCCCGGCAGGCGGTTAGAATCGTCAATGAACCTAAGGAGCGCCTGAAAGTCATCACGGCTAAGCCCCGTGGTGGGGTTGGTCGTGATCTTTAGCAGGTGGATCCGGGTCCGTTCAACCAATCTTGTTAACTTTTTCCAACAACGATCGTTGGAGCCGAAGTCGTCATCTAGCCAGATGATATCTCTGGCGTGCTTCCGACGAGCATTGTGCTTGATCGCCCTCTTAATAGTGTATGGTTTGTCGGCCCTACTGACCATTGATTTAACACCAGCTTGCTGGCTGCTTAGTCCAAGCTGTGGATTGATCTCGTCAAACCACATCCATTCTGACGACAACCAGTGCCATTTAATCCGACGCCCCTTGATGAGCTCGTTTATTTGACCAAGCAATTCGCTTGACCAGAAAAACTCACTACTCGCCAGACCGTGTCGGTCTATCGCATAGTAGCGGTCGTCATTGTACCTCACCTCCTCAATATTGCTCAGCTCAACGAACTTGGAGCTATTGATGATCGTTCCTTCAGGGTTAATTACCCCGTTGAAGCCGGCGAACACTTCTACCGGCTTCTTGCTCGCTTGCCGATTTGTCTTGATCGTGGTTGACGTTTCGCTTAGTGGTGTCATGCGACATCACTTCCCTTCTGCATACTTGCAAGAGATGGACAGGATCGGCCAAATAATTTTGACCGCCAGTCATTATAAAACACCGCCGGCGATAAATGCAAGCTGACGGGCAACAACCGGTGCCGATCGGAAATTGATTCGGACGGTGTGTCGGATTGCAAGAGAGGGCGGCCTGGGGCGGTGGCGCAGTCTCGGCTGATCATGCGATATCTTGACAGCCCCTGGTTGTGTCGTTCATTTAAGTGATTGATGCTTGGTAGATCTGGCTGATTGCTTGCGACAAAGCGGCGTCAAACTGGGCGTCACTCTGCTGCTCACGTAAGTTCTGGAGGAGAGCTCGAGAGAAGCTGGCGGGCATATTGTGGTTTAGCATCAGCTTGATGCAAGCTTCATTGACGTTGTAGCCACCGGATAAGGCAACGACTCGAACTACCGAGTCGAAGCGGTATAGATCGGCATAAAAGTTGGCTTGACTGGGGATGGTCAGCTTGAATATCACCGGCGCTTTCCCCCACTGCTCCAGCTGAGCGGTGATTTCACCTAGGAGCAACTGCTCGCACCGGTCTTTATCCGGAGCGTTGATATTGACCTCCGGCTCAATGATCGGCACCAGCCCGGTTTGACTGATCTGTTTAGCCAGTCGAAACTGCTGATCGACGATCGCTTTGATGCCGGTCGGATTAGCCATGTGGATGAGTGAGCGCATCTTCGTGCCTAAGATGGGATGCCGCTTGGCTTCGTCGAGGCGATGAGCCAGCTCGGGGATCGGCTTCATCAGCTGAACACCGTCTGACTGCATCGCCAGTCCATCGTCTACCTTTAGGAAAGGCACGATATGCTTCTCCTGCCATAGATACTCGGCGGTATATCTACTGCCTATCCGAGAGTTCATCGTTCGTTCGAAGAGGATGGCGCCGATGATGTATTGGTTGGTGAAGGCAGGGCTGGTGATGACTCTAGTGCGCATCTGGTGAATAAGCCGGAACATCTCGGCTTCGCCGGTGTAGTTGATGGCGCTGATGCCATAATTTGCCAGTGCCTTGGGTGTGCTGCCACCGCTTTGATCAAGGGCGGCGATGAAGCCCTGGCCGTGCTTCATCTGCTCAAGCATTTCGTTAGATGTGTTTGATTCCATAGGCTTATTATGAGGATATTTTAACGACGGCGCAAGGTGCGCTTGATCACCGCCATGATGCCACCGCTATTGACGCCGTCTTTGCGACGCTCGGTCTTATACTTGCGGATTTGCCCCTGCAACTTACGCTCGACGATATCAATGACTGCTGCTACGCTGGTGGCTGTCTCGCTGGCGACTAGAGTCTTGTCGGGTAGAGTCAGGACGACGTCGCATTGGTATTTATCATCGCCCGGCTGAGTAAGCAGGCTGATCTTAGCGCTGACGAAAGCCGAGCGACGGCTATGCATCGGCATGTGATTGACTAGCTTGCGACATTTGCGGTCGATATAATCTTGCTCTTGGTCAGACAGCTTGTAGTTAGTGCCTGAGATCTCTATGCTTAGGGTTTTACTGCTCATAACTCCCTCCTTTAATAGTGGTTATATTTTACCATTGATAGCTATAATTCGCCACGATCAGCCAGGTAGGGACGCAGAGCCACCGGTACGGTCAGCTTGCCGCCATCGTGAGCGTAGTTCTCGATGATGGCGACTAGAGTGCGAGCCAAGCTGATGCAGGTGCCATTAAGGGTGTGGACGCTCTCAATGGTGCCATCCTGGCGGCGCACTCGGGTGCTGACGGTATTAGCCTGGAAATCCGTGCAGTTAGAGCAGCTGGTTAGCTCGCGGTAGGTCCCGTCGTGTGGACTCCAGAACTCGATATCGTATTTCTTGGCGGCCGGGGCGCCCAGGTCGCCGGCGGCGATATTGATAACCCGATAAGGGATGCCAAGTTCTTGCCAGATCTCCTCCTCGACGCTGAGGATCTGTTGGTGGATCTGTCGGCTCTGCTCAGGCAAGCAAAAGGCGTACATCTCCAGCTTATTAAACTGGTGGACCCGGAATAGCCCACGGGTGTGTTTGCCGGCTGCCCCCGCCTCCTTGCGGTAACAAGGTGAATAGCCAGCGTATAACAATGGTAGATTCTTCTCGTCCAGTATTTCATCCATGTGATAGCCGGTGATCGACATCTCGGCGGTGGCGATCAACCCGAGGTCTTCTCGTTCAATGAAATACTCGTCACTCTGGTCGCTGGTCCGAGGAGCGAAGCCGGTCCCGGCGAAGACCCGCCCTTTAACCATGTGCGGCACTGTCATATAGGTAAAGCCCTTGGCGATGACCTTGGCGAGACCGTACTGTACTAGGGCATTCTCAAGCAGAGCCAGCTCGTTCTTCAGGTAATAAAACTTAGCCCCCGCTACCTTGGCGCCTCGTTCGAAATCCACCCAACCCCGACCGGTGGCGTAGTCAAGGTGGTCAACCCCGCTCGGCTTCGGCTCACCCCACTCACGTACGGTGACGCTGTCTTCTTCCCCGCCCAGGGGGACGTCGTCAAAGATGATATTGGGTAAACGATCAATGCCGGCAGTCAGCTCGGCGGCGAGGGCTTTATGACGCTCTTCCAGCTCGGCTAGCTGAGCTTTAAGCTCCTTACCCTGCTTGATCAGCTCGGGAGTCGGCTTACCATTTTTCATCTGAGCGGCGACGCTATTGCGCTGAGCTCTCAGATCATCAATCTGCTTACCCAGCTCTCTACTCTCCCGGTCAAGGCGTAGAGTCTCGGCGATATCGACTTGGTAGCCTTTGGCGTCGGCGGAGCGCTGGACTAGCTCGGCGTGATCACGGATGTATTTGATGGTTAACATAGTCTTATTCTAACATGAGGCGGGTACTACTTACTCGAGAGTCATGCCTGTAATTTCCCTCTATACATAGTCCTATGACACACGAGCAGTACAGGTGGTCTTCTCAGGTCTACTACCTAGTTAATCCCTCACTCTTCGTCTCGTCATCATTTCCTTCAGACCCGCCTGGCTGGCTCGTGTGC